>OHBP01001115.1_pt1 | contig 11394 bp, 7 predicted proteins | sample 1577471 | NCBI WGS metagenome assembly OHBP01 (sample SAMEA3879503, study PRJEB24766) | human gut metagenome | biome: human-associated habitat; feature: feces | place: USA | collected 1985/1987
TAAGTATATGAACCGACAACCTATCTGTCAGATTAAATGATTATATTAATTACTTTCTGTTCTTCTGAAGAAATGTAGGAATTGTAATTCCATTAGACTTCACATTGCTTGTAACAGGTGTTGGCTGCTTAAGACCTGGAAGTGGAGCTGTTGTAGAACCCATACCCATACCTGCTGCAGACTGTGGCTGCTGGTAAGAATATGCTGGCTTTACAGCTGGCTTTGGTGTCTGAGCCTGGGCCTGTGCCTGTGCTTTTGGCGAAAACTTAGCCATGGCATTATTAACGTTAACACCCTCTATACCTGTAGCAATAACTGTGATTGTACAGCTGTCTGTAGCGCTTTCATCATATACAGCACCAAAGATAATATTAGCATTGTCACCAGCAAGCTCCTGTATATAGCTGGCTGCATCATTAGCCTCAACAAGGCCAATATCACCTGATATATTAATAATAACATGTGATGCACCTTCAATAGTTGTTTCAAGAAGAGGACTGGCAACTGCCTGCTTAACCGCTTCAATGGCCTTATCATCACCTGTAGCTGAACCTATACCTATATGAGCAACACCCTTGTCTACCATAACAGTCTTAACATCAGCAAAATCAAGATTAATAAGTCCAGGAACATTAATAAGATCTGTGATACCCTGAACAGCCTGCTGTAACACTTCATCAGCCTTCTTTAATGCCTCAGGCATAGTTGTTCTTCTGTCAACAATCTCAAGAAGCTTATCGTTTGGAATGACAATAAGAGTATCAACACTTTCCTTAAGCTTTTCTATACCAGCTTCTGCATTAGTCATACGTGTTCTTGCCTCGAATCTGAAAGGCTTAGTAACAACACCAACTGTAAGTATTCCCATCTGCTTTGCAATCTTGGCAACAACAGGTGCAGCACCTGTTCCTGTTCCGCCTCCCATACCACATGTAACGAATACCATATCAGCACCTTTAATAGCCTGTGTAAGCTCTTCAACATTCTCTTCTGCTGCCTTCTCACCAATCTCAGGCTGGGCTCCTGCACCAAGACCTTTGGTAATCTTCTCGCCAATCTGAAGTACAGTTGGAGCTTTGCACAGAGTTAAAGCCTGCTTATCAGTATTAACACCTACAAACTCTACTCCGCCGATGGCCTCTTCCACCATTCTGTTTACTGCATTATTACCTGCGCCGCCTACTCCAATTACAATAATCTTCGCAGAAGACTCAGCCTCATTCGTCATTATCTCTAACAATGTACTTCCTCCTTTATTTCTACCTGATATCCGATTCAGTGTAATAATCTATTCCAAGCTACATATACACATAGTTATATCATATATTTTTTTCGGTAATTAATCAACCACTAATTTTGTTTTTTTATACTTTTTTCACTCTTTTTCGGCAATTCCGGTAAATATGTTGTATCAGTGTACGGAGCCTTCTCTGATCTCAAAGTTTCCATATACTATCAATATCCCTCAGAATCATCCCCCTGATAATCACTGTTATCTTCTGTATAATCACCATATCCATCTGAATCATCTGAGTTTCCGTCGTCATATGATGAATCACTTTCTCCATCTTCTGAAGTTTCAGAACTCTGGTCATCTGCGGAACTTTCATCTCCTGAACCATCTCCCGACTCATCAGATGCCGCATCCAGAGATTCCTGTGTAGGCTTCGGTCCCACATAATTACCGGATTCGTCATACTCACCTGCTCCGGTATAATCCCCTTCCTCATCATAACCGCCATTCCAGTTCTCAATTGCTTCCTCAAGAGCAGTCTTCGGTTTTGCACCTACATAATTACCATCCTCGTCATACTCGCCGTCTCCGGTATAATTGCCATCTTCATCATAACCGCCATTCCAGTTCTCAGCAGTAACTTCTTCCTGTTCCAGTTCTTCTTCAAAGGTATTGGACTCCGTAGCCACACTCTCCATATGAAGAATACCTTTTTTTCCCTGGATTTTGGGCAGAATCGCTATCACTCGGTTCATCTTCTCTTCCAGATCAGCATCTTTTCCAAGCTGAACAGTTATATCCCCATAGATGAGGCTGATAGAATAGCTGCTGTCAAACTGGATATGATCGGGGATCATATCATTTTTCTGAAAGATTGTAGACAATGCTACAGCTGTATTCAGTACAGTATCTCCTTTAATATCCAGTTTCTCATCCATCACGATGCTGTTCACCTGAATTCCGTCAAAATACGGAACCGTCTCATCTCTGTTCTGAGAACCCTCCACAAAAATGCCATTTCTGTCAAAATAAATGTAACTGTCAAGATATCGGATGCATCCGACTGTTTTTTTCTCTTTTACGCTGATACAGATGGTATTTCGGTTCAGCTGGGTAACTTTAAATGCATCTACATATGCAATGTCCTCTGTATTTGTAGTGCTGTAGAGCAGTGGTGCAAGGACCGAATTGGAAGCCATCGGTCCCCGAAGCACCATATTCTTTACTTCTTCGTCTGTATAATGGGAAGTTCCCCTCACCTCAACAGTATCTACTTTATAATAGGAAAAAAATACTATCACAGCGACCATAACTCCGGCGCCTATCATACCTGCCAGCATCTTCTTCGTCCTTTTACTCATAGGAGGTCTTTTCCCATAATTACTTTCTCTCATAAATCCTCAAATCCTCTGTCCCCGGCTGCCATATTCTGCAGCCCAAAGTCCGTAAATCTTCACAGATATGCTCATAGCCCCTGCTGATAAACCCGGCTCCTGTAACACAGGTTTCTCCCTCTGCCATAAGTGCGGCAATGAGCAGGGCTGCACCACCTCTGAGATCTCCTGCCTGTACCTGTGTTCCCTTAAGAGTTTTTCCCCCTCTTATGATTGCCTGGTTTCCGCTTACGGAAATATCTGCGCCCATTTTTTTCATCTGAAAAGCACTGCCAAATCTCCGGTCAAAAATATTTTCCCGTATGGTACTCTGTCCCTGCGCACCTGTCAGCACTGCCATCAACGGAGCCTGCAGATCTGTGGGAAAACCCGGATAAATTTCTGTTTCTACTAAAACAGCCGGTCTGACAGCATTCTTTCCATTGACCTCTAGTGTACCACCATTTACTTGATATTGTCCACCTATTTTCCGATATACTTCCATAAACGACTGCAATTCCTCCACAGGTACATCATGAAGAATAATCTTACTTCTTGCTGCCGCAGCCGCACACAGATAGGTACCTGCAACAATACGATCCGGAGGAATACGGTAGTCTCCACCTTTCAGTTCATCCACTCCTCTGATCGTAATTTCACCGGTTTCCTCTCCTTCTATCAGTGCTCCCATTGTTTTCAGATATCTGCAGAGCCAGAAAACCTCCGGTTCTTTCGCACAATTATAAAGATGTGTTACACCTTTTGCAAGAACTGCTGCCAGTATTGCCTGTTGAGCAGCTCCCACACTCGATTTCGGAAACACAATATCCTGCCCTTCAAATCTGACACATTCTCCATCCAGGCCTGATGCATTTTCCCGGACATCCGCGCCAAGTGCTCTCAGTGCCATAAGATGGAGATCTATTGGTCTTTTCCCGATCGTACATCCGCCCGGATACCCTATCCTGCATTTTCTGTTTCTTGCAAGCACCGCACCTGCCAGAATGATCGAAGAACGCATTCTGCCTGTATAGACTGCAGGAATTTCTGTTCCGTCTGCGCAGGAACAATCCAGATCATGATCGTCCCACCAGGTCACTGCACCAAGACTTTTCAAAATCTCTTCCATACAGAAAACATCTGAAATTCTGGGGCATCCCCTCAGAATGCTTAGTCCTCTGTGCATCAGAGATGCGGCTATCATTGGAAGTGCTGCATTTTTAGATCCCTGTATAAAAATCTCTCCGCTGAGAGAAGCTTTACCTGTTACATGGATTTCATCCAACCTTTTGCTCCCAAAGAGTCTCTTACTTTACAGTTTATGGCTTTTTCTATTATATGTTACGTCATTCTGAAACCTGTAATTCAATTTATCCTGTCACATTTCCCAACATTCATCGCAAGTCCCATTTCCCCAAGAAGAAACACTGCCGAAGTTCCTCCATAGCTGATAAAAGGCAGCGTAATGCCTGTATTGGGGATTGTATTGGTCACCACTGCAATATTCAAAATAACCTGAAGAGCCAGATGCCCCATAATCCCGCAACAGATAAGAGCTCCGGCCAGATCTTTTGCATGCATGGCAGCCACACCCAGACGCCACAAAAGCATTGCAAACAGAAAAATCAGAAAGATAGCTCCGGCTGCTCCCATTTCCTCACATATAATCGAAAAAATCATATCATTCTGCGCTTCCGGAACAAATCCAAGTTTCTGCAGACTGTTTCCAAAGCCTCTGCCGAATATTCCGCCGCTGCCAATGGCATACAATCCCTGGATCGTCTGAAATCCTTTTTCATATTTCTCCGGATTTCTCCAGATTGCAAGACGTTCCAGACGATAACTCTCTGCAGCAAGAAAAACAGCTATGAAACCTGCACCTGCGCTGCCAAGCCCGATAAATTCCAGATATCCCGGATTGGATACAAAAATCAGGATTCCACCGATACCCAGAATAATGATCGCTGTACTCAGATTATTTGAACCTACAAGACCAATGATCGGCAGCAGGGTCAATATTGTCCTGCACATAAATCCAAATCCCATGGTTGCTTTTTTTGTCCGCTCGATCTGCCATGCAAGAAAAAGGATCACAGCAACTTTCGCAAACTCTGAAGGCTGAAAAGATAAAGGTCCAAGATTCAGCCATCTTTTTGAGCCGTTGATCTCCTGACCTACAAAAAGTACTGCGCCGGACAAAAACATTGAAATCAGATATGCCACTGGTCCCAGCCTCAGAAAAAAATGATAATCAATGGAAGAAACCATATACATCACTCCCATACCCAATGCTGTGGCAAATAACTGTTTCTTAAAATAACAGGCAGAGTCGCCGAAACGTACTCTGCCATTATATTCACTGGAGCTGAATAATACTGCCAGGCCAAAAATCACAAGCAGTACTATCAGTACCAGCATCGTCATATCTGTTTTTGATAAATCTGTCGCTCTTTTTCGCGCCATCTGTTTCTCCGCAAAATTATCTATAGCCGGTCACTGCAGCTTCGTCTTTCTCTGCCGGACAGCTATAATTCTTACTTATAGATATTCTACAGATTTCTTACATATTCCTTGAACATATCTCCACGCTGTTCATAGTTATCAAACTGTCCCCAGCTTGCACATGCGGGAGAAAGCAAAACAGCATCTCCAGGCTGTGCTTTCTCCTCACATACCTTTACTGCCTCTTTCAGATCTTCGCAGAGGATGATGTCATGGAAACCATGTTTCTCAGCAGCTTCTTTGATTTTCTCCTTTGTCTGACCGATCAGCACCAGATAACGTACCTTTCCGTCAAATGCCTCAATCCATTCATCATAACCGGACTGTTTATCATAACCGCCACCGATCAGAAGTGTCGGACGGTTCATTGCCTGAATTCCTTTAATTGCCGCATCCGGGTTAGTTCCTTTGGAATCATTATAATATACAACGCCTTTTTTCTCTGTCACATATTCGATTCTGTGTGCAACAGCTGTAAATTCACAGATGCTCTTACGGATGCTGTCCAAGGATACTCCATCGTAGTAAGCCATTGCAACTGCGGCCATAACATTCTCAAAATTGTGTTTTCCAAGAAGCTTCAGATCTTCTGTCTTAACTACTTCGATTTCTTTTTCTCCGTCCTTCAGGATGATTTTATTTCCATCCAGATAAATTCCCTCATCCAGTTTACGTCCGCTGGAGAAATATACCACTCGTGGAGTCAGATGTTTTCCAAACTCACGCAGAACCTCATCTTCATAATTCAGCACGCATACATCTTCTGTACCCTGATTCTCAGTGATCAGTTCTTTCACACGTATATACTCTTCCATTGTATGATGACGGTTCAGATGGTCCTCTGTAATATTCAGGATTGCAGATACCTTTGGTGCAAACTCATCAATCGTTTCCAGCTGAAAACTGCTGATTTCTGCAACAGTTACAGAGTTTGGCTTCATCTCCAGTGCTTTGGAAGTATATGGGGTTCCGATATTGCCGACTACAAAAACAGACTCACGTGCATCCTGCATAATTTTTCCAAGAAGTGCTGTTGTAGTAGTTTTTCCGTTTGTTCCTGTGATGGCAAGCACTTCACCGTCACCTACTCTGTATGCCAGTTCCACCTCTCCCCATACCGGAAGCCCCTGCTCATAAAAACTCTTTACAAGTGGAAGATCTGTCGGCACTCCGGGGCTTAAAACTACCAGATCAAGACTGTCCTGTACTTCTTTCGGAAGTTCTCCTGCATATACAGTGACCGGATATGTCCCATCTGTTTTATGTACAACTGCGTCTTTATCTGTTTCGGCATTTCCGTCATAGATAACCGGAAATGCTCCTACCTTTGCCAGAAGGTCAGATGCTCCGATTCCGCTTTTTCCGGAACCGAATACAAGTACCTTTTTTCCCTGTAATTCCATAATAATTTTCCTCCCTTTTATCAGCATAACGCTGAAATCTGCTTAGCCAAAATCTTACAGTGCCAGCAGTGCGACCATACACATAACCGCTGTAATAACTGAGAATACCGCAACTACACGTGTTTCAGACCATCCGCATAACTCAAAATGATGATGGATCGGTGCCATCTTAAAAATACGCTTTCCATGTGTTGCCTTGAAATAAGTTACCTGAATGATAACGGAAAGTACTTCGATCAGATAGATCAGACCCACGATCAGGATAAATAACGGCATCTGCATCACATAAGCCGTACCTGCAACAAAACCACCCAGTGCCAGAGAACCTGTGTCTCCCATAAACACTTTTGCCGGATATACATTAAACAACAGAAATCCCATCAGACCTCCCACAACTGCACCTGTGATCGGCTCGATCCCCGATTTCATTCCAATAGAAACTACTGTAAAAAATACTGCAACGATCAGAGTCACACTGGAAGCAAGACCATCCAGACCATCCGTAAAATTAACTCCATTCACAGTACCGATCACAGCAAAGAAAAGAACCGGAACTGCCAGCCATCCAAGATTCAGGAAATGTCCGCTCCAGAATGGGATTCTCATAGTCAGTGAGATATCTGTATACTTAACAATATAAAATACAAAAATCGCAGTCAGAACTACCTGAAGTAAAAATTTCTGCCATGGCAGCAGTCCGTCTGAGCGTTTCAGCACAACCTTCAGATAATCATCCAGAAATCCGATAATTCCAAATCCAAGAGTCAGGAACAGTACCGGAATGATCTTCGGATAATCCCCTACATAAAATAATGCAGTTATCGCTGTGGCGATCAGAAAGATCACTCCACCCATTGTAGGTGTTCCTGCTTTCTTTAAATGGGACTGTACGCCCTCTGTTCTTTCTGTCTGGCCCATCTTCAGTCTCCGAAGAAAAGGAATGATGACCGGTCCTAATACAACGCTGATTGCAAAAGAAATCAGCACAGGGATTACAACTTGAAATTCCATCTTACACCTCATTCATTCTTTCGTTTTTTCCTGAAAGTTTTTTACTTTCAGATTTCTTTTAGTATAAGGCTTTTTTGCTTATTTATCAACCCTGCCTGCGGAATTTCCCTAATTGCCTTCTGCAGAAAAATCAGAAACATCACTTTTTTCAATTCCAAGATATGGCAGGATATTCTCAAAAATACCACGTATCACAGGTGCAGCTACTGTCCCTCCATAATAGATTCCTTTCGGATCATGAATAATACACAGTCCCAGTATCTGCGGATCTTCTGCAGGTGCAAATCCCAAAAAAGAGGAAATATAACGATTTGCACTTCTTGGCAGTGTCTGAGAAGTGGCAGTTTTCCCACCGATGGCATATCCTTCAATTTTTGCATTTTTTCCGGAGCCCTGAGATACTACTGTTTCCAGGATTTCTCTTATTTCCTTCGAAGTCTCTTCAGAGACAATTCCTTCCTTTACCGAAAAAATCAGTTTCTCACCCTCTGTTCTGTCAGGATTTAACACTGCGACTCCAAAATGCGGTGTCACCCGTCTGCCTCCGTTTATAAGTGAACTTACTGTTGCAGCCAGCTGAACAGGCGTAATCTGAAAAGACTGTCCAAAAGAAACCGTTGCCAGTTCCACTTCTCCCATATTTTTCTTCTGATGCATAATAGTTCCTGCCTCTCCCGGAAGATCTGTCCCGGTTTTATCCAGAAGTCCAAACTGTCTGAAATACTTATAATAACGTTCTACCCCAAGGCGAAGCCCCACCTCTATAAACACAGGGTTACAGGAATTCTGTGCACCTTCCACAAAATTCTGGGATCCATGTCCTGTTCTTTTTGCACAGTGGATTCTGCGATCCTCCACCACTTTATATCCGGGACAATAAAAACGGTCCCCAGGTGAAACAACACCAGCCTCCAGTCCGGCTGCCATGGTGATGATTTTAAATGTGGAGCCCGGTTCATAAGTATCATTCAGACAGGGATTTCTCCACATCTGATTCAGTAATTCCTGCTTTCTTTCTGTATTTGTTTTTCCTGATGCTGTCTGCACTGCCAGTTCACTTTGTTCATTGTGATCTTCCGACGGTATTGTTATCCCGGATTCATTTAACTGCATATTCAGATCATCTGTCAGGGTAAAAGGATCATTCAGGTCAAATTCCGGCACATTGACACATGCATATATTTCGCCGTTCTGTGGATTCATCAGCAGGATAGATACACGTTCTGCCTGCTTTTCCTCCATTACTTTCAAAGCTGACTGCTGCGCAAATTCCTGAATATTTACATCAAGGCTAATCATCAGGCTTTTCCCCTCTATCGGTTTTTCCCTTGTCTCACCCAATTTATCAATTTCCACACCCCTGGCATCTGTTGTTGTCAGGATTTTACCCGGCTGTCCCCTCAGGATTTCTTCATATTTCACTTCCAGACCGATAATTCCCTGATTATCACCTCCCGTAAAGCCAATGACTTTTGAAGCCAGACTTCCACATGGATAGTAACGCTTATAATCCTCATCAACTTTCACCCCTGCCAGACTGCACTCTCTTATCTCATCACCTGTACTTTTTTCCACATTTGTCTTTACTATTTCTATGGAAGAGATTTTCTCCACTCTTTTTCTCACTTCTGCCTCATCTATTTTCAGTTTTTCAGACAGCAGGGCGATTACTTTTTCAGGTTCTTTAATCTGACTGTGGATCACAGAGATTGTACATACCGTCCTGTTTGATGCCAGAACTTTTCCCTTTGCATCCAGAATCTCTCCTCTGGCCGCTTTGATCTCTCTCTCTCTTTCGTGAAGTTCTTTTGCTTTCTTATAATAATAGTCTGATCTGAAACACATAAGATATACCAGTCTTCCGATAAGGCCTGTCATCATTAAAATACAGCAGAGTAATACCACCCATATTTTTCTCTTGTGAAACGTCATATTTTTTTTCATAAAAAAAGCTCCGCAGAGATTGTCATAACAATATATGACCATTCTCTGCGGAGCTATAACTATACGTTTTTATTCCAGACCTGCTTCTTCATTGGTAATACCGTCTGTCTCTTCGTCATTATCCTCAGTCGTCTCAGCTTCATCATCCTCCAGAGGTGCAGGTGCATCAGGATTGGATACTGCATCTCCTGAAGAATCTGCATCCGTACTTCCCGAAGCACTGACAAGATTTGTAGACATCTTATAATTGCCTTCCTCATCCAATATGTGATCTCCATTGGCATCCAGCAGATATCCGTTTTCATCAATCCGGTTTCCATCCCAGTCTATCAGATTGCCATCTGCATCCACCAGATTACCGTCACTGTCAAGTTCACTGTCCGATATGGAAGTACTCTTTAAATGTCCCTTAAACCCTTCCCACAATTCTGTCTCCGGCACTGTTCCATCTTCAGATTCATCCGGCACTACATTCAGATACGGAAGAAGCTCCGAAAGGATTCCCTGTGCAATATACTGCGGATAAGTACTGTTTGCCTGATCCTCTACATTCGGTTCATCTACAACTACATAAATTACCACAGCCGGGTCATCTACAGGAGCAAATCCAATAAAAGAAACCAGATATTTTCCGTTTCCTCGCGGGTATTTCTCCGCTGTACCTGTTTTACCGCCTGAACTGTAACCCTGCACTTTGGAATGACGGCTGGTACCCTGCTGTACACTCAATGCCATATAGCTTCTGATATCACTGGAAATCCTGGAGGAAATCGTCTGCTTCAGAAGTATCGGCGAGATTGTTTTTATAGTTCCGCCATTACTGTCAAGAACCTTTGTCACAAGATGCGGCTGATAATAATATCCGCCATTGATAACGGAACTCATCGCATTGATTTCCTGGATCATGGTACAGGTAAAACCCTGTCCAAAAGCAGAACATGCAAGTTCTGTTTCCCCCATACTGTCCTTAGTATGGATAATACCTGCGCCTTCATTCGGCAGGTCAATCCCTGTCCTTGTTCCGAAATTAAACAGACTCTGTGCTTTGATAAACTGAGTAGCTCCCATCTTGGCACCAATCTGCATCATTGCATCATTACAGGAGTTTGCAATTACCTCTCCCAGTGTCTCTGTGCCATGTGCGCTCGGATAAACCGCACACTTGATCATAGTATCTCCAAAAGTCTGCGATCCATCGCATATAAATGTATCTGTTTCCTGTATCGCACCCTTTTCCAATGCAGAAGCCATGACGATCGGCTTTACAACAGATCCCGGCTCATAGGCATCTGTGACGCAGAAATTACTCCACATACCATTCAGAGCCTCCACTGTTTCCACATCATTCATCGCTTTGATTTCATCTTCTGTATATACAGCGGAAAGATCTCTCGGATTATTCAGATCATAACGGTCACCACCATCCATGGCAATAATCTCACCGGTGGACGGATTTTCAACAATGACACCTATATTCTTGGCCCCCATTGCCTCTTTAAATCCATTAACATATTTCTCAACAATCTGCTGTGCACCGATGTCAATGCTGGTCTGAATGCTTTTTCCATTCACCGCAGCAATAATGGTCTGCTCCACATCTGAATCATCATTGATATACCCATACTGTCTTCCGTCTACGCCTGTCAGTGTGCTGTTATAGTACCCTTCCAGTCCGATATCTGCCACATCTCTGTCCAGTGCAAAACCAATTGTATCGCATGCTGTTTCATTAAACGGGTAACTTCTCAGATAATCCTCTTCAAACCAGACGCCTTTGATATTTGCCCGTTCCTTTGCCTGCGCTTTAGTAAGACCGGAATCTTCATCCTCTGCCTTATATTTTTCAAATTCTTTCTTTTTGTCCATAGACAGCTGTTTTGTCAGTACCTGATACTGACTCTGGCTGGTTCTTGAATCGGCCAAAAGA
>OHBP01001125.1_pt1 | contig 11343 bp, 8 predicted proteins | sample 1577471 | NCBI WGS metagenome assembly OHBP01 (sample SAMEA3879503, study PRJEB24766) | human gut metagenome | biome: human-associated habitat; feature: feces | place: USA | collected 1985/1987
AGGGCTTTCGCCTTGCGCCCCGTACAAATGGGTAACTGCTGGGTAGCTATATCAGCCCTTCAGGCCGGAGGATGCAACGCCCTGGACGAAGTACTTCTGCAGGGACAGGAATACGATCAGCACCGGGATCAGCGCAATGACCGAAGCCGCCATGATCAGGCCATACTCGGCAGAATACTGGCTGATGAACATACGCAGGCCGATCTGGATGGTCTTGAGCTCGGTCTTGGTCAGGTAGATCAGGGGTCCGAGGAAGTCGTTCCACGTGTTGACGAAGGTAAAGATGACCAGCGTCGACACAGCGGGCAGAGAAAGCGGCAGCATGATGCGGGCATAGATGCCGTACTCGGACAGACCGTCGATACGGGCAGCCTCGCACAGCTCGGTGGGAACGCCCTCATAGAACTGCTTCATCATGAAAACGCCGAAGGCGCTGAACGCCTGCAGGAAGATGATGGCCAGATGGGTGTTGTTCAGGTGCCAGGAGCGCATCATCATGAACTGGGGCACCATGTAAGCCTGCCAGGGCACCGCGATGGTCGCGATGTAGCCCAGAAACAGCACGTTCTTGCCCTTGAAGTTCAGCTTGGCGAACGCATAGGCGGCGAAGGAGGAGGTCAAGACCTGTAAGATCGTGACGACGATGGTCAGGAACGCGGTGTTCTTAACGAAGGTCAGCAGGGGGATCTTCGTCCAGATGTCCACATAGTTCTGCGGGCGCGGGTTCGAGGGGATCCACTCAATGGGGAACGTAAAGACGTCCTTGTTCAGCTTGAAGGATGCGGAAAGCATCCACAGGAACGGGATGAGCATCAGGGCGGCCACGACGATGAGCAGTGCGTAGATCAGCACGCGGCTGACAACATGCTGCGCCTTCATGGAGCCTGTCTTTTTCTTAACTGCGGTAGTAGCCATGTGTGTTTCCTCCTCCCCTTAGTCGTTGCTGGACGAGCCCTTGAACTGGATGATGGTGACAAACAGCACCAGCACAAACAGCACCATGGACACGGCACTTGCGTAGCCGTACTTCGGCGTGTTGACGAAGGCTACGTTGTAAATGTAGTAAACAAGGGTCATGGTCGCATTGCCGGGGCCGCCCTGGGTGATCATGTACATCTGGTCATACACCTTGAAGGAGGCGATGGTCAGCATGATGATAACGAAGAAGGTGGTGGGCTTCAGCTGCGGCAGGGTTACATTCCAGAAGATCTGCCACTTGCTGGCACCGTCCAGCTCGGCAGCCTCCTCCAGCTCGGGGTTGGTGCCCTGCAGACCGGCCAGGTAGATGACCATGTAATAGCCCATGTTCTTCCACACGCTGAACAGGATGACCGTGATCATGGCGGTGTCCTTGCCGGCAGCCCAGCGGGGCAGGTTTTCCACCGCCACGCCGAAGAACTGGTTCAGGATCATGTTGATGGGGCCCATGGAGGGGTTGAAGATCATGTTCCATACCGCTGCCACCGCCACCAGCGAAGCAACGTAAGGGAAGAACGCCACGGTGCGGAAAAAGTTGCGCAGCTTCACGTTCTGGTTCAGCAGCACGGCCATGGCCAGCGAGCAGGCCAGCGTAAGCGGCACGGTGCCGATGACATAGACGATGGTGTTTTTCAAAGCCGCCTGAAAGATTTTATCGGTGGTGAAGAGCTTTACAAAGTTTTTCAGGCCGACAAATTCAATGGCGTGGCGGCCGTCCCATGCGCAGAAGGCCAGCGCAATGGCAAACACCATGGGCACCAGCGTAAACACGCAGAAGCCAATGAAGTTTGGCGCAATGAAGGAATACGCGATCAGAGAATCGCGGGTCGATTTTTTTAGCACTTTACGGGGAGTTTTATTCTGGACAGCAGCACTCGCCATAAAAGAGCCTCCTTTCCCGGAAGTATAACCATTTTTCCAAAAAATGAGCGGGGCGGGCGCTGTGCATACCCGCCCCGCTCGGACAGGGCTTTTTTCCGATGCTCGTCCACCGGAAAATGAATGGGGATCGAAAATGATGAAGAAGGAGAACCGCAACGTATTGCGGAAAACGCTTTATCAGCCGAGAACTGCGGGAACCTGATCGTTCATGTTCTGGATGCCCTCGTCCACGGTCTCGCTCATGGTCATAATAGCATCGTGCTCGGCGTTCAGAATGGTCTCGATATCAGATGCGTACTGGGTGTAGGGCATTTCCAGATAGACATTGCTGGTGGTCAGTGCATCCACAGAATTGCTGTCCTCGGGGAAGCCCTCGGTGGACTTGATGATCTCGGCGGTAGCAGCGGAGCCGCAGGCCGGGAAGGTGCCGGTCTTGGCAATGGCCTGTGCGCCCTCCTCGGAGACACACCAGTTGATGAAGTCGGCAGCGGCCTCTGCCTTGGGAGAATCCGCGTTGATGGCCAAGCTGGTCACAGTGCCCAGCGTAGAACCAGCCTCTGCACCGGCGGGGTGCGGGTACTTGACGATGCCCCAGTTGAACTTGGTCTCGGCATCCTTCATGTAAGCTTCCAGCGTGGAGATGAACCAGCTGCCCATGTTGACCATTGCGCACTGCTGGTTCTCAAAGGCTGCGGAGTAGTGCAGAGAAGAGGTCTTGAGGTAGCCGTAGTCCATGCAGATGCCGTCCTTCTGCTGGGCAATGACCATATCGTAGGTGGGCTTCATGAAGTCGTAGGTGCCGTCGATGATGGTGTTTTTGCCGTCCAGAATGGAGAACAGAGAAGCGGCAGAGCGCCAGGTGTGGTAGTGGCAGCCATAGACCTTGGTGTCGCCGGAGCCGCTGGTCATCTTGCGGGCCAGAGCATCGTAATCTTCCATTGTCAGGTCATTGGAGGGATACTCCACACCGGCAGCATCAAACAGATCCTTGTTGTAGTACAGCACCCAGAAGTCGCTGCGGAAGGGCACGGCGTAGAAGTTGCCGTCATCGGTGGTCAGCTGCTCGATGGTGCCGTTGAAATCGCCGGTGTCGCGGGTCAGCACCTCATTCAGAGGCTTGAGGTAGTCCAGATTGATCAGGTTTGCGTAGCCGGGGATATCCTTGATGGTCACGATATCCAGATCAGCGCTGCCGGCCAGCTGGGTAGCCAGAACGGTCATGTAATCGCTGGAGCCCAGATCCACCATCTCGATGGTCACGTCCTTGTGGCTTGCCATGTAGCCGTCGGCCATGGCCTGCCAGTAGGGAGTGGACTCCTTATCCCACACTGACCACTGCAGGGTAACAGGGCCTGCGGCTGCGGAAGCAGCGGTGGAACCGGCAGTGGAGGAAGCAGCGGTGGAGCTTGCAGAAGAGCCGCCACAGGCGCTCAGGGCAGCAGCTGCGCCGCAGGCAGCGGCAGCGGTAAGGAACGAACGACGAGAGATCTTTTTCATAAGTGTGTCCTCCTTCAGGGCAGTGTGTTTGTTCTGTGCAGCGGCCTCCCCCGTGCCGGGGAGCCGCTCGCTTTTGTTGACACTAGGATACCGCACAAACGCAAAAACCGGAATGGAAAAATTCCGGGAAGAGTTGCAGTTTTTCTGTATCTTTTAAAAAAAGATGTACTTTCTTACACTGGAGTCTGCACTTTCTTGTTCTCTTGCACAGTTTGCATCCGTGACGAGAGAAAAAAGCATATAAAGTACACAATTCTCATGAAAAAAGCCGTTGACAAACCGCGCCGGAATCAGTACTGTATAAAGGAAAGAATGCAAACTGTCACCAGAAAGGAGGCACCGTTATGAAGAGCAGCCACCGTTTCCCGCTGCGGCGGCAGATCGTGTGGGGAATGCGCTTTTTTACCTTTCTTACCTCTCTGGCCGTGGGCGCGGCGCTGTTCATTCTCTCCAACCAATATGTGCGTGCCAACTCCCTGCAGGCGGCAGAGTTCAACCTGCGGCTGGTGGCTACCTCCATCGAGACCAGTCTGGAAAGCGCCGATGCTCTTTTGAACTGGGCTTCCATTGACAGCACCGTGCGGCGGTACATCTCGCAGGAAAATATCAACGGCACCCAGACCATTGCCGCCTACGAAGCCATGCAGGAAAAATACTATTCCAGCACCCTGTACAGCCATATCCTCCGCTTTTTTGTTACCAATGAGAACGACCGGCATTTGCAGTTCGGCCCGCTGAACTCCTCGGCGGCGCTCAACCGCACCAGCGTAAAGCAGTTTCTCACCAAGGGGTACGGGATGCAGTTCGCCACCGACCCGCTGCTGCCCGGCAGTCCGAGCTGCATCGCCATCAGCCAGCCTGTCCGCTGCGGCAAGGGCACCTTGCACCGGGGCAGCACCTACCTTGCGCTGGATACCGCCATTATCACCGACCCGGCAGCAGGTTACAGCCTGACCGACGGCAGCGCGTTGTACTGGGAGATGGGCAGCCGCCTGTGGCAGATCGAAAACGGCAGCCTGACCGAGATTGAAAATCCGCTGCGGGAGGTGGACTACACCCTGCGCACCGGCAGCAATAACGGCGTGACAGAGCAGACCGCATGGCAGGGCAAGGTGCAGCTGGACGGCCAGAAGTATTATGTAGTCAAGGTAACACTGAACGGCCGCAGCGCGGCACTGGTACAGCTTTTGCCCGCAAATACCTTTTTGCTGCACTACGGCGTGTACCTGTGGCTGGTCGCCCTTGGCACTGCCATCATCTGGGGACTGAGCTTTTTGATGCAGCACTGGCTGGAGCGGGTCATCACCCGCCCGGTGGAGGCGCTGCAAAAGCGCATCGAAACCGTGGGCAGCGGCAACTTTGCCCCCGACCGCACGGTGGAGTGGAACAACGAGCTGGGCGACATCGGCCGGGGCATCAACCAGCTGGCTGAAAACGTGGACAGCCTGATGACCCGCCGGGTGGAGGACGAACGTCGCAAGCAGGAGCTGGAATACCGGATGCTGCAAAACGAGGTGAACCCGCACTTTATCTACAACACCCTCAACAGCATCCGCTGGATGGCTACCATCCAGCACGCGCCCGGCATTGCCGAGATGGTCACCGCCTTTGCACGGCTGACCAAAAGCATCTCCAAAGGCACCCAGAAGCTGGTGCCTTTGCAGGAGGAGCTGGCATTGCTCAACGATTACTTTACCATCCAGCAGTACCGCTACGGCGGCGATCTGGAGATTGAGGTCTCCCGCATTGAAAGCGAGACCCTTTGCCGGGACTGCATGATTCCCCGGTTCACCTTGCAGCCGCTGGTGGAAAACGCCATCTTCCACGGGCTGGAACCCAAGGGCGGCCACGGCAGCGTGCTGCTGGATATCTCCACCGACCCGGATACCGGGGACGTATTGCTGCGCATTACCGATGACGGCGTGGGCATGCCGCCGGAGCAGGTAGCTCACCTTCTGGACGAGCCCGCCGAGGGTGCCGAAAAGGCTGAAAAGTTCCGTCATGTCGGCCTGTGGAACGTGAACCGCCGCATCCGGTATTCCTTTGGCGAGGGTTACGGCCTGACCATTGAAAGTGAAGAGGACGTGGGCACCGAGGTCACCATCCGGCTGCCCTATCAACAGAAAGGAGACACCCATGCTGCGGATATTACTGGTGGATGATGAGCCGCTGGTGCTCATCGGCCTGCAGGGGATGCTGGAATGGGAAAAGCTGGGCTATACCGTCTGCGGCACCGCCCGCAACGGAAAGCTGGCGCTGGAACTCATTGAGCGGGAGAAGCCGGATATCGTCATTGCCGACGTAAAAATGCCGGTGATGGACGGGCTTACCCTTGCCCGCACCTGCCGGGAGCGCAACGCCCTGCCCGCCTTTATCATGCTGACCAGCTTTGAAGAATTTGATTACATCAAGCAGGCCATGGGTGCCGGAGTGGTGGATTATCTGGTCAAGCTGGACCTGACCCCCGAAAACCTGCAAACCGCCCTTGCCAAGGCCGCCGAAAAGGTAAAAAAGGAGCGTGCTTTGCTGGGCGAATTGTCAGCACAGGAAAATCTTGCCGAGAGTGTGCGCAGCTATCAGGAGCGTTTTTTCGTGCGGTTGTACGCCGGGCTGTTCCCGGACGAAGCCGCATTGGAGCAGCCTTTGCAGCACATGGAGCTGAACCTTGCAAGCGACGCCTACCTTGTAGCCAGCTGCGAGATCATCGCCAACACCGCCCTTACCCCCGCCCAGCAGCTGAAGCTGAGTTTTTCCTGCGGGCGGATGCTGGAGACCACCCTGCAAAACTACCTGCCCTGCTATGTGACCGGGGCGGATGCCATGCGCTGCAATGTGCTTTTCTGCCTGACCGATGCCCAGTGCCAAAAATACCGGACGGTACTGCGCCCGCTGCTGGAACGCGCCAGCCAAATTCTATACAACTATTTCACGGTACGGCTGCTCTGGGCGGTAGGACGCCCCACCGGCTCCCTGCTGGGGCTGGCGCGCCGCTGCCGGGAAAACGCCCACCTACAGCCCCTGCTCACGGTGGAGCAGCCCATCCAGTTCGTGGAGGTCAACGAGGGCGACGCCACCGCCGGGAAGATGCAGGTGGTGGCACAGGTGCAGGAGTATGTTAAGAATCATCTTTCGGAAAAACTGACGCTGGCCGATGTGGCGGCTGTATTCAATTTTTCGCCCAACTACCTCAGCCAGCTGTTCGGCAAATACGGCGACAGCGGCTTTGTGGAGTACATCACCGAGACCCGCATCGCTGCGGCAAAAGAGATGCTGGAACAGGGCGATTTGAAAGTATACGAGATCGCTGAGAAACTGGGGTACGAGAGCGCTTTCTATTTTTCCAAGGTATTCAAAAAGGTCACGGGGCTCAGCCCGCGGGAATACCAGCAAAGTATTTAAAATCGGAGGCTTTTATGATACAGGAACAGCTTGCTCATCTGCCGGAATTTCTTCCCGATTACCGGCCCTTTCCCCCTGTCAAAGAGCACACCGCATGGCAGGGGCTGCCCCTGCGGGCAAAGCAGCGCTTTTTGCAGGCGGGGGAAGCCGCGCTGCAAACGCCCATTGAGCCCCTGCCGCTCTCGCTCTGGCTGGATTTCACCCACACTGGGCGGCGCACCCCATGGGAGACGGCTTACTTTTCCCGCCGGGCGCGGCTGTGCGCGCTGGTAAGTGCCGAGTGTGTGGAGCACAAAGGGCGCTTTCTGGATGAAATTGCCGATACCGTATGGGCGATCTGCGAGGAAAGTGCATGGCAGCTGCCCGCCCACAACAGTTATGTGCGGGACACCCCGCAGCTGCCCCTGCCGGACACCACCCGCCCCATCGTGGATTTATTTGCCGCCGAGACCGGCGCGCTTCTGGCGCTGACCCGGTACTTACTGCCCGATGAGCTGGATACTGCCGCGCCGGGCATCACGGCGAGGATGGAGCGGGAGCTGGACGCCCGCATCCTGACGCCTTATTTTACAAGCCACTTCTGGTGGATGGGCAACGGCGAAGAGCCTATGTGTAACTGGACGAGCTGGTGCACTCAGAATGTGCTGCTCACCGTTTTTCTGCTGCCCACCACCCAGCAGCAGCGAAAAGCTGCCGTCAAGCAGGCAGCCTACAGCCTCGACTGCTTTTTGAAGGACTACGGCGCGGACGGCTGCTGCAACGAGGGTGCGCAGTATTATCGCCACGCCGGACTGACCCTGTGGGGCTGTCTTGAAATTTTATCCAACGTTGCGCCGGAGGCCTTCCGCCCGCTATTCAGAGAAACAAAGATCAAAAATATCGCGGAGTACATCTGCAATGTCCATGTGGAAGGACCTTACTATCTGAACTTTGGCGATTGCAGCCCCCTGGCCGGGCGCTGCGGTGCACGGGAATACCGCTTTGGACAGGCCGTAGGCAGCGATGCTTTGCAGGCCCTTGCGGCGGCAGATTTCCGCGCCGATGCCGACCCCGACCATTTGCAGAACCCGGACGGCAGCACCCACATCAACCTGTGGTACCGGCTGACCACCGCCTTTGCCGAGCAGGAACTGATGGAATACGCCGCAGTTCCCCAGCATCGTTCTGCAGTATGGTACCCCAGTGTAGGCATTTATGCCGCACGGCAGGGCAGCTGGGTGCTGGGTGCAAAGTTTGGCTCCAACGGCGACAGCCACAACCACAACGATACCGGCAGCATTACCGTGTACAAGGACGGAAGACCGTTTCTCATCGATATCGGAGTGGAGAGCTACACCAAAAAGACCTTCAGCCCTCAGCGGTATGAGATCTGGACGATGCAGAGCGCATGGCACAACCTGCCCACCTTTGACGGCGTGCAGCAGCTGCCCGGCGCGGAATACGCTGCCCGGGAGGTGTGCACCGAGGAAAATAGCATCACCGGCGAACTGGCGGGCGCGTACCCGCCCATCCCGGGGCTTACCACCTACCGCCGCAGCGTATCTGTCAGCGAACAGGGCATCACCCTGCGGGACGAAACAGACTATCCCGGCACAGTAGACCTGACCCTGCTCACCGAGCAGCAACCCGTCCCCACTGCGGACGGCTTTGCGGTGGGCACACTGGGCGGCATCCGCTTTGACCCGGACGCCGCAACGGCTGCTGTTACGGCGGTGCCTATCACCGACCCGCGCCTGCGCACCGCATGGCCGGAAACGATCTATAAGATCACCCTGCATTTCCAAAAAATGCTGAAGCTCGAACTGTACTAAGGAGAACTGCCATGGAAACCATCAAGCTGAAAATTCTGGACGAAGCCGGCCACACCCTGATGACCTGTGACGCTGACACCGCCGTATCCCTTGTTTACACCAACTGCTACAAGCCCGGCGACCGGGTGGCGCTGGAGATCGACCATCCCGGGCAGTACTGCGTCATCCAGTTCGAGGACACCATGCCCGAAGCCCTTGTGTATGTGGTCAAGCGGGAGATCAACTTCCACATTCCCTTCGGGGAGCAGGCCATCACCTACTCGCCCAAGAGCTTTGCGGGCAGCCGTCACGTTATCCGGGCACGGCTGGCACTGCCGGAAGAGATTGCCGCCCGGCGGAATCTGGCCTTCAACTGCTATGACGAGCATGGCGACACCGGTTTTTATCCCCACGCCAGCGCCAACGTAGAAACGCGCGGCGAGGCGGTGTTTGCCGCCCGCAACGCCATCGACGGCATTTTTGAGAACAGCGCCCACGGCGAGTATCCCTACCAGAGCTGGGGCATCAACCGCGACCCGAACGCAGCCCTGACGCTGGATTTTGGCCGGGAAGTACTGCTGGATGAGCTGCGCATCACCGAGCGGGCAGATTTCCCCCACGACAACTACTGGGTAAAGGCCACGGTGGAATTTTCTGATGGCAGCCAGCTGGACATCCCGCTGGTGAAAAGCGCCAAACCCCAGAGCGTGGCCTTTGAGCCCAAGCGGGTGCGCAGCCTTGTGCTGAAGGATCTGATTCAGGCCGAGGGGACTTCCCCCTTCCCGGCGCTGACCCAAATCGAAGCCTTTGGCACCGAGGTGAAGTAAAATGAGCATCTACAATGCCCTTTATGGGCGGGACGGCCACGGCGTAGGCCCAAACGAGCCGGAGAAAAAAGGCTTTGCACGCTTTTGCCAGATGGTCGGCCGCGACCTCGGCCAGCTGCTGGGCACGAACCTGATGGTCTGCGTGCTCTGCCTGCCTGCCGCACTGGGGGTCTCGCTGGGCGTGACCCTGCTCTCCCTGCCGCTGACGGTGGTGTGCAGTGCGGTCACCGGTCTGCTGACCGGCCCTGCCATGGTGCTGCTGGCAGACTGCGCTCTGCGCAGCTTGCAGAACGACCCCTCCCAGTGGCTGCCCCGGGCAAAGCAGACCCTAGCCGCCCATTGGAAAGCCGCCTGCGGCTTTGGCTGCATTGGCACGCTGGTGCTGGGGCTGCTGTGCTTTGTATCGGCCTTTGTGTTTGAAGCCGCCGCGCAGCAGGGGTATTACCCCGGGCTTGCCATTCTCGTTTTTCTGGCGCTGGATTTTCTGGTGCTGGCGGTTCTGGCTACGCTTTGCGCTGCCGTTCTGCCGCTGCAACTGCCCGCCCCGGACAGCTTGCTGCGCCGGGCGGGCAGGCTGCTGGCTGTCGCCCCGGCGCGCTGCGTCCTGGCAGGCGTTCTCATGCTGGCGGGCATCGGCGGCATGATCTTGCTGTTCCCGGTCAGCGTGTTCTGGGCGGTGCTGTTCGGCTTCTGGCTGCCGGGGCTGGCAGCGATGCAGACCCTGTTCCCGGTTTTGCGGCAGGAATACGGCGTAGAGGTGCGCAGCATCCCGCGCCCGGCAGCGCCGGATAAGCCCCTGACCGCACAGGAGCAGAAAAAGCGCTCCCGCGCCAACTGGTGGTATTACAACTGGGGCATCGTGGCGGTGGCGGCAATGGTCATTGTGGGCGTAGCGTATGTGGCGCACGGCCTGCTGACTACCGTAGACCCGGACTACACCGTGGCGGTAGTCACGGCGGAGGCCCTGCCGGACGAGGCCGTGCAGCGCCTGCAGACTGCGCTGGCAGACTATGCGGAGGACGCCAACGGCGACGGGACTGTGGTGGTGCAGGTGAACAACTACACATGGAGCGCCGATGCCGCCCTGACCGACATGAACGGTCAGATGGCCGGTGCCACCCAGATGAACACCGACCTTGCCAACGGCGAGAGCAAAATCTGGATCTTGGATGACCCGGAGGGCTTCGAACAGGCCTATGGGGCACTGAGCGAAAAGCTGGGCGCGGAATGGCAGACAAAGCTTATCCCGTGGCGCAGCCAGCCCGCCCTTTCCGGGCTGGAACTGGGCAGCTACAACACTGCCGCCGATGGCAGCCAGACTGTTGATATCCAGAGCCGCTTTGCCGGGTACAGCGTGGCAGTGTTTGATGCTTCAGATGCGTTGTGGCAGGCGCTCAATTCGTAAACAGAAACGACCGTCCGTTCTCTTTTTGTTTATGTGGTATTCTATACACAGAAAAATAGACGGAGGCATACCGCCATGAATCCCCATACCACGCTGAATCTTGCCAAGATTGCTCTGTGCGCGGTGGAAACCGTACTGAGGAATACTTCGCCCGATGCAGAGGACTATCCCCCAGCCAGTTGAATAAAATAACAACGCTGCAAGTGCTTATCGTCAGGCTGTTACAGATGCAGCAGCATAAAACGGACATCTCTTCAATAAAAAAGTCAAGTAGACTTCAATTTGAGCCAAATAGTAAGACTTCTTATGCTTTACCGTCATAAATTTTTCAAAATCATCTTGACGCACCTTGCGAACCATGATATTCTCTGTCACAAATCTCACTGATTTTGTGGATTGGTTTGAAACCATCCACAAGATGTGGTCGTGTTCATTTTGAACACAGCCACAGAAAGTGGTTGGTTATCACCGTGAGACCCACCACTTCCGTGAGGAAAAGTCCACGAAGAATTTACCGCCCCGCAACACACCCGATTCATTTTGCCGCCGATTCACCCGACAAAAT
>OHBP01001133.1_pt1 | contig 11294 bp, 9 predicted proteins | sample 1577471 | NCBI WGS metagenome assembly OHBP01 (sample SAMEA3879503, study PRJEB24766) | human gut metagenome | biome: human-associated habitat; feature: feces | place: USA | collected 1985/1987
CACGGCCATGCTGGTGGTCGGTGTGGTTGCCGCCGATCTCGGTGCGGCCGGGGGCGCTGTAAAGACCGGCCTCGGCGTGGGGGCCGAAGGTCTTTTCCAGACCGTCCAGCACGGCGGCGTAGCGGGCGGCCTCGGAGGCCGTCTCGGCGGGTGCGCAGCAATACAGGGAGGCGAGGCGCGCGGCGTGGGTGCCGCCGGACAGCTCCTGCTTCCATACGGGAATGGACTTCATCATGGAATCTTCCTCCTGACAGACAGATACGTTTTACTTCCGGGTGGTGCGGGAACCACCCGCTTCTATCCCTATAGTAAAGGATTTGCCCCCAAAAAACCATGTCTTATTGTTGCATCTGAATGAAAAGTTGCAAAAAAGCCCTGCTGGGGCTGCCCGACGGGGGAGCGGAGCGAAGCTCCGGGATAAAATGCAACTGAGACAAAAGTTTTTTCGAAACCGAAAAAGCATTGTGGAACTGCACAAAAACCTCTGCCCGCTGCGCCCCGACGGAGGCGGAGGGATGATATGGAGAAAAAATAAAGGCCGCGTTCCGTCGGCAGGGCGGGACACGGCACTTCGGTGAAAGGATAGTAAGGGAAGAGAGTATGATGTCGGGCGGAGAGCAAGGGAGCAAAGCCCTCCGGCCGGAAACGCATTACTGCATCAGGCTGCACACGGCCTCGGCATAGGCGGCGGGGTCATCCACGGGCAGGCCCTCGATGAGCTGTGCCTGTGCGTAGAGCAGGGCACTGTACTTCTTGAGCTTGTCGGCATCGCCGGCCTCCTGTGCGGCTTTCAGCACAGCAAAGACGGGGTGGTTGACGTTCAGCTCCAGAACTTTGTCGCTCTTGACGCCCTCGCTGCCGGGCTGCTTGGAGAGGACCTTCTCCATCTCAATGGACAGCGGGCCGTCGGCAGACAGGCAGACGGGGTGATCCTTCAGGCGGGTGGAGACCTTGACCTCCTTGACCTTGCCGTCCAGAGCGTCCTTCATGGCGTCGAACAGGGCCTTGTTGGCGGTGTTGGCCTCCTCGGCGGCCTTCTTCTCGTCCTCGGTCTCGAGGCCGAGGTCGCCGCTGTTGACATTCTTGAACTCCACGGTGCCGTCCTTGCCCTCGGCATCCTTGCGGGGATAGGTGCGCATGATCTGCAGGCAGAACTCGTCCACATCCTCGGTCAGCAGCAGGACATCATAGCCCTTGTCCATGACCAGCTCGGCGGCGGGCAGCTTGGCCAGACGGTCGGTGGAGTCGCCTGCGGCGAAGTAGATGTACTTCTGCTCGGCGGGCATCTTCTCGACGTACTCCTGCAGCGTGACCATCTTCTGCTCCTTGGCAGACCAGAACAGCAGCAGGTCGCGCAGAAGCTCGGCGTGCATCCCGTAGTCGGAGTAAGCGCCGAACTTCAGCTGACGGCCAAACTCCTTCCAGAAGCTCTCGTATTTTTCGCGGTCGTTGGCCAGCATGGCGTGCAGCTCGTTCTTGATCTTCTTTTCCAGCGCGTTGTGGATGAGCTTGAGCTGGCTGTCTTTCTGCAGCATCTCGCGGCTGATGTTCAGGCTCAGGTCCTGACTGTCCACGATGCCCTTGACGAAACTGAAGTAGTCGGGCAGCAGGTCGCCGCACTTCTCCATGATGAGGACGCCGGAGGCGTAGAGGGCCAGACCCTTCTCGTAGTCCTTGGTGTAGAAGTCGTAGGGGCGGTGGCTGGGCACGAAGAGCAGGGCGTTGTAGTTCGCGGTGCCCTCGGTACGGCTGACGATGACCCGGGCGGGGTCGGCGTAGTCGTTGAACTTATCCTTATAGAAGCTGGCGTACTCCTCGTCGGTGACTTCACTCTTCTGCTTCTTCCAGATGGGCACCATGCTGTTCAGGGTCTCCAGCTCGGTGTAGGTCTCCCACTCGGGCTTGTAGTCCTCGGGCTTGGGGTCGGGTTCGGGCTTCTGACGGCTCTTCTCCCGCTCCATCTGGATGGGGTAGCGGACATAGTCGCTGTACTTCTTGACGATGGCCACGATGCCATACTCGTCGAGGAAGTTGTCGTAGTGGTCGGTCTCGGTGTCGGGCTTGATGTGGAGGATGATGTCGGTGCCCGCCGTCTCCTTCTGGGCAGGCTCCAGCTCATAGCCGTCCGCACCGCTGGACTCCCACTGCCATGCCTCGTCGGAGCCGTAGGCCTTGGAGATGACCGTCACCTTGTCGGCCACCATGAAGGCGGAGTAGAAGCCGACGCCGAACTGGCCGATGATGTCGATGTTCTCGTCCTTGTTGTCCTTCTTGAAGTCGAGGGAGCCGGAGTGGGCGATGGTGCCGAGGTTCTGCTCCAGCTCCTCCTTCGTCATGCCGATGCCGTTATCGGAGACGGTAAGGGTGCGGCTGTCCTTGTCGCGGGTGAGCAGGATGCGGAAATCGCCTTTGTTCATGCCGACGGAGGGGTCGGTCAGGCTCTTATAATACAGCTTGTCGATGGCGTCCGAAGCGTTGGAGATCAGCTCCCGCAGGAAGATCTCCTTGTTGGTGTAGATGGAGTTGATCATCATGTCCATCAGCTTTTTGCTTTCGGCCTGAAATTCTTTTTTCGCCATAATACAAAACCTCTTTTTATCAGATTCAATGCCAGCACCCGGAGCGGTTGACTGCTCACAGGGACTTAGCACTCATAACTTTCGAGTGCTAATATACACCGGCAGGAGATAAAAATCAAGGGCTTTCATAAAAAGTTCAAAAAACTTTCCCGGCGGGGCGGCGTTTGGCTTTACTTTGCCCTGCCGAAGCCGTATAATGGGCCGGAGTGATCTGTATAAAAAAGGAGGAAAACGGAACGATGCAGCAGATACAGCTGGAACTTGAGGGCGGCGGGACGCTGACCGTCTGCCTGCGGGCGTCGCTGGACGCCATGCCCACAGTGAAGCAGCGGCCTCTGGTGCTGGTGGTGCCCGGCGGAGGATACAGCCATGTCAGCCCCCGGGAGGGCGACCCGGTGGCCCTGCAGTTCGCGGCGGCGGGCTATCACACCGCCGTGCTGACCTACAGCGTGGGGGAGGGGGCGCGGGACTACCGGCCTCTCCGCCAGCTCAGCGAGGCGCTGAGGCTGCTGCGGCAGCACGCGGAGGAATGGCATATCCTGCCGGATAGAATAGCGGTCTGCGGCTTCTCGGCGGGCGGGCATCTGGCCCTGTCCGGCGCGGTGCTGGACATCCCGGGCGAGACGGCGCAGCAGCGGCCCGACGCGGTCATTCTGGGCTACCCGGTCATCACGGCAGGGGAGTTTGCCCACCGGGGCAGCTTCGTCCAGCTGGCGGGCAGTGAGGACGCCGCCGCACAGAGAGCCTTCGGCCTGGAGGACAAGATCACGCCCGACACACCGCCGGTCTTCGTCTGGCATACCATGGAGGACAGGACCGTCCCGGTGGAGAACACGCTGCTGCTGCTCTCGGCCCTGCGGCGGGCGGGCGTGGCCTGCGAGGCGCATCTCTTTGAGCAGGGGGTCCACGGCACCAGCATCAGCACCGCCGAGGTGGATGCCGCCGACCGGCACCGCGCCCGCTGGGTGACGCTCTGCCTCGAGTGGCTGGGGCGGACGTTCGGGTTCGACCTGCGGTGAATTGGACATTCCTACAAAAAATTCATAATTTTATGGTTGACCTGCCCAAGATTTAAGGGTATACTGGTCAGCGGAAACAAACGAGGAAGAAGGAAACGTACATGGAAAAGAAAATCTCGGTCAAAGACCTGCTGATGCAGGCATTCCTGACGGGCTGGGAGCTGTCCGACAAGAGCATCTCGCAGGACGAGTACCTCCAGAGCGCCATTCAGGTCATCGAAGTACTGCAGGTGGAGCCGGAAAATATCTACGCCGAAGAGGGCCTCGGCCTGACCGACGGCGACGAGGTGGACCATCTGGACGACCTGCTCCGCGCCGACGGCCAGTGGCTCTATTATGGTGTGGAGGCGGAGAATTTCTTCCTCATCCAGTGGTATCCGGACGAGGCCTCCGCCAAGGCCAAGCTGGCGCAGCTCGAAGAGCTGGGCGACGGCAAGCAGTACCTCGTGGACCTGAACCTCCGGCGCTCGAACCCCACCGAGGCCGAGAACTTCGGAAATTCGAACCCGGTGCAGCTGAGAAGTTGACCTCGGCGAAAGCCTCTCCCCTTGGGAGAGGTGGCACCGTAGGTGACGGAGAGGGCAAGCCTGTTGCCCGAGAGCCGCCGTGCAGCGATAAGCTGTCTCTTTGTCAGAGCGATATTATCGCCGCGTCAACACGACTCTCTGCCAGCGTCCTTGCCCTCTCAGGCGCTCACGCGCCAGCTCTCCCAAGGGGAGAGCCTTTTATGATGGAAAGAAAGGAAACTTTTCAATGCAGCTTTCTGATCTGGAGCGCCAGCGCCTTGCCGCCATCCTGATGCGATACGACCAGCACCCCGAGGTGCAGCGGATGCGGGAGTTTATCCAGCACGGCGATGTGACCACCTACCAGCACTGCAAGAATGTGGTGCTGGTGAGCTTCTGGCTCAACCGCCGCTTCCATCTGGGTGCGGACGAGACATCGCTGGCCGTGGGGGCCTTCCTCCACGACTTCTATCTCTACGACTGGCACAAGCGCAGCTCCTTCCACGGCCTGCGCCGTCTGTTCGAGATGCACGGCTTCGCTCACCCCGGCTCTGCCTGCGTCAACGCGGAGCGCTGCTTCGCCATCACCAAGAAGGAGCAGAACATCATCTCGAGCCATATGTGGCCCCTGACCTTCCGCCATGTGCCCACCTGCCGGGAGGCCATCATCGTCTGTCTGGCCGACAAATACTGCGCCGTGCTGGAGAGTATGTTCCAGCGTACCCGCGTGGCCGATGCCGACGCAGGGGAGAATGAGTGGTAAAGGGCTTGTTCCATACAAAAAGAGCTGCTGTACGTTATATACAGCAGCTCTTTTCTTATAGCTTCTTATACCCCGCAGGCTCATCGGCTCTGGCGCGGCGCTCCATCAGGTAGGTGTCCAGCCAGCGGCCATGACAGTCCCGGGCGATCCGCTCCCGCCGCCCCACGACCCGGAACCCGCACTTGGTGTGGAGGCCGAGGCTGGCGGTGTTGTCCTGCAGGACCGTAGAGTGGAGCGTCCAGTAGCCCTCCTGCTCCGACGCCTCGCAGAGGGCCGTCAGCAGCCGGGAGCCGAGGCCCCGGCCCCGGAACTTCTCGCCGACGTAGATGCTCACCTCGGCCACGCCCCGGTAGCACCAGCGGGGGTCGATGCGGCGCAGCGCGGCCCAGCCCGCCAGCTCGCCGCCGTCCAGAATGACGAGGCGGCATTCCTTGATGTGGAAGGCGTCCCACGCCGTGTAGGGCGGGCAGGTGGTCTGGAAGGTGGCGTGCTCGGTGGCGATGCCCTCCAAGTAGATCTCGGACACAGCGGCCCAGTCCTCCGGCGTCATCGGCCGGACAGTGATATTGCTCATGATACGTTTCCCCGGCAGAGCGCCCCAATGCGCCCTGCACCATTCCTCTTATCCCAGTTTATCCCAGTATAGCAGATGCGGCCCGTCTGTGCAATGGCTTCTCACTCCAGCCCCGGCAGGGTGTCCAGCACCGGGATGCCAAGCCCCTGCAGAAAGGCCCTCTTCTCCTCGATGAGAGGGACGACGTCCAGCTCCGAGGGGGCGTGGGCGTCGCAGCCCACGATGGCCCTGACCGGATACTCCGCCGCGATGCGCCAGAACTCGTCCCGGGTGTAGCCCAGCGAGCCGTCGGGGCGGCGCTGGAGCGTCAGACCCGCCATGTTGTACTCGAGGGGGATGTCCAGCCGCGCCGCTGCGGCACAGACCTCCCGGCAGGCTTTCTCGGCCTCGGCGTCGAAGGCCGTCATCCGGTTCAAAAAGAGGTCGGGGTGGGCCAGATACCGGTACAGCCCCGTTTCCAGCGCCTGCTCCACCTGCTCGGCGTACCGTCTGCCGTGGGCCGGGGAGGCGCTGCCGCCGAAGCGCCGGGCCTTGGCGTCCTGCTCGTCGGTGGTGTCGTAGTGACAGCCGAGGATGAGGTACTCGATGCCCAGCCGCTCGGTCTCCTCCTTCAGCCAGCCCAGATAGGCCGGGAAATACTCGGCCTCGAGGCCGATGTGGAGATGGAGCCGGTCGGCGTACTTCTCCCGCAGGCTTCGCAGCGTCAGGACATAGTCGTCCAGCTGGGCGGGCAGCATCCGGATATGGCTGACGAAGCCGGGCGTGGCGTAGGCCCACGGGGTGTGGTCGGAAAAGCCCAGCACCTTGTAGCCGCAGCGCAGGGCCGTGAGGATGTACTCCTCCTCGGTGCCCTCGGCGTGGCCGCAGCGGGTGGTGTGGGTGTGGTAATTGGTCAGCATGGAAAAAAGCCCCTCCCGGGCAGAAATCTTTTTGACAATCATCACGGTTGTGATACAATAGAGAAAATACCCGTTCGGGGCAGGAACTATTATAGACCTCTTTGCCGCAAAATGCAATTCGGCTGCTCCGAAAAAAGGAGACAAGAAGATGGATTGGAAACGACTCACTGCTTCTGCGCTGATGCTCGGCCTCCTCGCTCTCCCGGCCTCTGCGGCCAGCATCACGCCCCAGACCACCATGAAAGAGATCCGCGACGACCCCGACATCCGGGCCAGCGGCCTCTACACCTACACCTATGTATGGGAGCGGGACTGCGAAAAGCTCTCCACCAGCCGGGACGATGAGACGCTGGCCGAGGTGGTGGACGACACATCGGCGGAGGCCTGCGCGGCGGGGCTGAACTATCTGGCGCAGGTGTACCACGACGGGGTGCAGGTGACGTACCCGCTCTATTCGGAGGAGGAGATCGCCGCCATGCCCTCCCGCGCCCACGCGGAGCTGTATTACTGCCCCGCAGAGCAGCCGGGGGCAAAGTTTGCCATCGTGCTGTCGGGCAACTCGCTCTACTACAGCGGCGAGCTGCGGGGCGGCGTGTCCACGGCGTGGGAGCTGCACCAGCAGGGGTACGCCGTCTTCTCCCTGCGCTACCGCATCGGCCTCGAGGCCGGGGACGACGCCCCGATGGAAGACCTTGCCCGGGCCATCCGCCTCGTGCTGGCGAACGCAGACACCTTCGGCGTCTCCACCGAGGATTACGCCCTGCTGGGCTACTCCTCCGGCGGGCAGATCGCGGGCGTCTTCGGCAATGAGGAAAAGGGCTGGGGCCGCTACGGCGTCCCGAAGCCCGGCGCACTGCTGCTGGCCTACCCCATCAACAACTTTCTGGAGGCAAAGCCCGCCTACCATCTCCTGATGGACACCGACCGGCTGGAAAGGCGCTACTACTCCTACACGGTCTCGAAGCTGGTGACGCCGGACTACCCGCCCACCTTCCTGTGGTATGGCCGGAACGACAAGATGCTCATGGCCTTCGTCTACCCGCTGCAGGGGCCGGCCCTTGCCAAGGCCCTGCGGGACAACGGCGTGCCCAACCGGGTGCAGGTCTACGACGACGCCAAGCATGGCGTCGGCATCGGCGTGGGCACCGACGCGGAGGGCTGGGTAGCCGACGCCGCCGCATTCTGGAAGAGCGTTTCGGAAGAATAAAGAAAAGAGGGAAAGGATATGTACGATTTGAATGAATGCATCCGCAGCCTGAACGTGGGCCTGCCCGACGACATCGCCCGGCTGAAGGCAGCCGGATACTACAAGGAGGCCATCGCCCGCATCGACCGGCTGCTGGCCGAGGACTGGGCGAAGACCCAGAACAGCCCCGCCACCAACGGCAGCGCTGCGCCGGAGGGATACGTTCCGCCCGAGAACCCCACGCCCCACGGCGTGGACGCCCTGCGGGAGGCGCTGACCGTCCAGAAGGAGATCATGCGCCGTCTGCCCGGGGAATACTGCTGGACGGAGGCCGAGGCCATCGCCCGGATGCAGGAGCGGGTGAAGGGGTTCACGGCGGAGGAGTTCCGCGCCCTCGACTGGGAGGGCCGGATGGACTGGCGGTTCGTGGAGGGAGAAAAGCGGTATCAGGAGCGGTTCGCCGAGACCCTGCTGGCCACCCACGCCGACCTCGCCGCCCGGAAAAAGACCCCGGACGCCCCCAACAATAAGAACGAGGAGCGTCACCGCCTCTGCGAAAAGATGATGCAGGAGGGGAGCGCCAGCGCCGACATCACCCTCCGCACCAGCATCCGGATGTCGGACGAGGCCTTCGCCGCCGCGCTGGAAAAGGCGAGAGCCGAGGGCCGGGACACCGTCCATGTCCGGGCGTGGCTGGCCCTGCCTGCCGCCTGCCCGTCCCAGAGCCATATCACGCTGGACGCCTTTACCGAGACGCCCGGCCATATCGCCGCCGAGGACGCGCCCCAGCGCACCGTGTACTGGGAGGCCGACCTTGCCGAGAACCGCACCTTCGGCGCAGAGTACAGCTACCGCGAAACGGCGGTCTACGCCGACCCGCTCTCCTTCACGCCCGACCCGGAGCAGCCGGACTTCTACACCGGCGAGGAAGCGCCCCACATCGTCTTTACGCCCTATTTGCGGGCGTTGGCGGCCCAGCTCACCGAGGGCGTCACCAGCCCGGCGGAGAAGGCGAAGCGCATCTACGATTACGTCACCCTGAACGTCCGGTATCACTTCCAGCCCTCCTATTTCGTCCATGAGTCCATCGCCGAGAACTGCGCCCGCAGCCGCCGGGGCGACTGCGGCATCATGGCCCTCACCTTCATCACCCTCTGCCGCATCGCGGGCATCCCGGCCCGCTGGGAGAGCGGCCTTGCGGTGGCCCCGGGGGATGCAGGCTGCCACGACTGGGCACGGTTCTACATCGCGCCCAAGGGCTGGATGTACGCCGACTGCTCCTATGGTTCCTCCATGGCGCGCCGGGGCGATGAGATGCTCCGCCGCCACTATTTCGGCAGTCTGGACACAGGCCGGATGGTGGCCAACAGCGCCTTCGAGGCCCCCTTCGACCCGCCGATGACGGGCTTCCGCAGCGACCCCTACGACAACCAGAGCGGGGAGATGGAGGCCGACGGCGTGGGCCTTGCCGGGGAGGAAAGGGTCACCACCAAAGAAGTTTTGAGATTTGAGGAAGTAAAGTAAATGGAATATCTTGCGTTCGTGTATACCCTGCTGCTCGTTGCCATCTGCCTGATGATGGCGGTGCTGCTGGCTCGCACCAGCCGCCTGCTGAAGGAGCCGAAGGACGACGAGGCCCTGAAGAGCTGGCTGGAGCAGCAGCTTGCCGCACAGGCCAAGGACTTCAGCGCCCGGCAGGATGCCGTGGCCCAGCAGAACTACGCCGCCATCCGCAGCGTCAGCGAGACGCTCCAGACTGCCGTGCAGGGGATGAGCACCACGCTGGGGCAGGGGCAGGACAGCCAGCAGCGCATCCTTGAGCAGCGGCTGCGCAGCCTCGAGCAGGCCAACACCCAGCAGATGGAGCAGCTGCGTCAGGCTGTCACCCAGAGCATGGCGACGCTTCAGGCCGAGAACGCCCGCAAGCTGGATGAGATCCGCCACACGGTGGACGAGCAGCTTCAGGACGCCCTGCAGAAGCGGGTCACCGAGAGCTTCAAGGCCGTCAACCAGCAGCTCGAGCAGGTGTACAAGGGTCTGGGCGAGATGCAGTCCCTTGCCGCCGATGTGGGCGGCCTGAAGCAGGTGCTCTCGGGCGTCAAGACCCGCGGCATCCTCGGCGAGATCCAGCTGGGGGCCATCCTCGAAGAAATTCTGGCCCCCGAGCAGTACGACACCAACGTCGCCACCATCCCGGGCAGCACCCAGCGGGTGGAATACGCCATCAAGATGCCGGGCGCGGACGGCGGCAGCGTCTGGCTCCCCATCGACTCCAAGTTCCCCGGCGACACCTACGGCCACTTGCAGGACGCCTACGCCTCCGGCGACGCACAGGCCGTGGAGAACGCCCGCCACGCGCTGGAAATGGTTATCCGCAGCGAGGCAAAGGACATCCGGGAAAAGTACGTCGAGCCGCCCTATACCACGGCCTTCGGCATCCTGTTCCTGCCCTTTGAGGGCCTGTATGCCGAGGTGGTGAACGCCGGGCTGCTGGAGGTCTTGCAGCGGGATTATCAGGTCAACGTGGCAGGCCCCAGCACCATGGCGGCCCTGCTGAACAGCTTACAGATGGGCTTCAAGACCCTCGCCATCCAGAAGCGCTCCGGCGAGGTCTGGCAGCTGCTGGGCGCGGTGAAGACCGAGTTCGACAAGTTCGGGCAGGGCCTCACCAAGATGCAGCAGCGCCTGCGCCAGACCGACGAGGAGCTGGACAAGCTCATCGGCGTCCGCAGCCGCGCCATCAGCCGGAAGCTGCGCAGCGTCCAGAGCCTCGACGAGGCCAGCGCCAGCGCCCTCCTCGAGATCGACGACATGAACGAGCTGCCAAGTGCGCTCTCCGAGACAGGCGGGGCATCTGACCAAGTTGGAAATTAACGGCGGTGCATCGCCGAAAATCGAACTTGGCCAAGGAGACCAACTTCGACGGAGGTGACCAAGTTGGAACTTGGCCAGCAAAGGCAAGTTGGCCAAACTGACCAACATGGAATATATAACATAGATACGTTATTATATTGGAACTTGGTCTTATATTCCACAGGAGTAGAGCCTCGGCCTGCCGTCCGGCCTGATAAATAGTTGACGAAGGGGGCAGGCTGTGCTATACTAAGAACGATTCTTGAAAAATACTGCCGACTGCGGTATGTCATACACAAAACAGCAGAGAGGAAATGTGCTTATGAGCGTAAAGAATATCAGCAGCGCCATCCTTGGCGTGGGTGTGGACGATACCACCATTGACCTGTTCGAGAGCCAGTACCCGGTGCCCACCGGCGTCAGCTACAACTCCTATATCATCCGGGACGAGAAGACCGCCATCCTCGACACGGTGGACGTGCGTGCCACCGACGAGTGGATGGCAAACGTCACCGAGGCGCTGGCAGGGGAGAAGCCCGCCTACCTCGTCGTCCACCACATGGAGCCGGACCACGGCGCAAATGTGGCCCGCCTCGCCGCCCTCTACCCCGAGATGCAGGTGGTGGGCAACGCCAAGACCTTCCAGTATATGGAGCAGTTCTTCGGCCCGGAGGCCATCGCCAAGGAGCGCCGCGTCGTCGTGAAGGACGGCGAGAGCCTCTCGCTGGGCGCACACACCCTCACCTTCGTCTTTGCGCCGATGGTCCACTGGCCCGAGGTCATGGTGAGCTATGAGTCCACCGAGAAGGTCCTCTTCTCCGCCGACGGCTTCGGCCGCTTCGGCGCTGTGGCAAAGTTCGACGAGAAGGCCGACTGGGCCAGCGAGGCCCGCCGCTACTACCTGAACATCGTGGG
>OHBP01001137.1_pt1 | contig 11271 bp, 12 predicted proteins | sample 1577471 | NCBI WGS metagenome assembly OHBP01 (sample SAMEA3879503, study PRJEB24766) | human gut metagenome | biome: human-associated habitat; feature: feces | place: USA | collected 1985/1987
CACCGTCCCAGCCGATATCATCGATACGTCCCACAAAGGGGCTGACATAAGACGCCCCTGCACGGGCTGCCAGCAGTGCCTGCCCCGCCGAGAAAATCAAAGTCACATTAGAACGGATCCCCATGTCAGACAGGGCACTCACCGCTTTCATGCCTTCTCCCGTCATGGGAATTTTCACGACCACATGGGGATCAAGTCCGGCGAGAACCTGTCCTTCAGCAATCATCTCTTCTGCTGTTTCAGAAAGGACTTCCGCTGATACCGGACCGTCCACAATCGATGCGATTTCTTTAATCACCGTATGGAAATCCTTTCCTTCCGCCGCGATTAGTGACGGATTTGTCGTCACTCCGGAAACGAATCCCATCGCTTTCGCTCTGCGGATGGCCTCCACGTCAGCCGTATCAATAAATATTTTCATTTTCTCGCTCCTTCATTTCCCGCCGGAGCCTCCGGCTTGTCATAATATTATTATGATACTGCTTATTCCTTTTCTTTGCCACTCCGGATTCTTCAATTAATTGTATTGCCTTCTCAATTAATAGATCATCTCATGACTTATGAAATATTCATAACCTTTGATAAAAGGATTCCATGAGCTATTGGACATTTATAGAGTAAAGCGTATAATTTATATATAAGTAACAAATTATATATTATGCCGAGGAGGCTTTTATGAAACTCACGCTTCTTGCATTGACCTATTTCCAAAAGACCGCAGAGCTCCAGCATCTGACCCACGCGGCGGAAGCGCTTCACATTTCCCAGCCGTCTCTGTCCCACACCATTAAAATGCTGGAACAAGAGTTGGGCGTCCCCCTGTTTCGCCGATCCGGAAGAAACATCGTCCTCACCAAGTACGGAGAAATCCTTCTCAGCCATACAAACAGGATTATGAGCGAGCTCAAGCATGCGCAGAAAGAGCTGGAAGACGCCAAAGAAGCACAGGACATGACGGTGACGATTTCCATTTTCGCCGCATCCATGATTATTCCGGCATTCCTTACAGAATTTAAAAAAGAACATCCCCATATCCGTTTCGAAATCATCCAGCAGCGGGACCGTCAGGAAATAAACCATCACTCCCGTGTGGATCTGTACCTGTCAAGCAGTATCAACCCCATTGACACGGATCATTCCATCACACTCCTGAAAGAAGACATCCTTCTCGCCATGCCCGATACGAATCCGCTTGCCTCCCATGCCTCGGTTAATCTGGCAGACTTTGAAAAAGCGGATTTCATCACGCTCCAACAAGGCGTCGCTTTAAGAAATATTACAGACTTTTACTGCAGGGCGGCGGGTTTCACTCCTCATGTCATTCTGGAGAGCGACAACCCCGGCACCGTACGGGAATTTATTAAAGCGGGGCTCGGCGTCTCCTTCGCACCGAGAATCACCTGGTACGGCGTCGGCGGCGACCATGTAGCACTCGTTCCTATCGCTACACCGGGCTGCCAGCGGTACATCAGCCTGTCATGGGACAAAAACACCCCCCTTACCCCGCCGGCGGAAGAACTGAAAAACTATTTCATTAAAAACTTTAAACGTTTCGCCGAACAATATGCCGGTGTAAACAGTCCTATATAACCATCTGCCATAAAGGAGATTTCCATGAAAAAATTTTTCGCCGCCATTTTAACTGTCTTTCTTTCCCTCGGACTCCTTACCGCCTGTGGAGGAGGACAGCAGCATGGCGCCTCTTCCGCGCCGGTTGTTCAAAGCGTTGAAAGATCAGATACAGGAAGTGCAGATAAATCAAAAAGCCGCATCAGGCAAAATAAAATCTACACAGATTCCGAGTCCATTTCCCAAAACGGTGAACAATCCGACACAAAGAGTCCGGGCAGCGCGGAAATCCGTGTAGAATCGGATCAGGCCTATACCGACAAAGATCATGTAGCGGCATATATCCATATCTACAGGAAACTGCCGCCCAACTATATCACCAAGGCGGAAGCCAGAAGCTTAGGATGGAAAGATAAGGGGACACTTGATCAAGTCGCTCCGGGAAAAAGCATCGGCGGCGACCGCTTCAGCAATTATGAAAAAATCCTCCCTGACGCTCCGGGGCGCAGCTGGAAAGAATGCGACATTGACTACGTCAGGGGGAACAGGAACGCAAAACGTATCTGTTTCTCCAATGATAGCCTTATCTACTACACCTCATCCCACTATCAGGATTTTGAAAAAATATATTAAGAGATTGTCCTATGCAGATCAGACTTGCTCCTGAAAACTTCAAAACAAGAGAAACAGCCCACACCTACCTGAAGGAAATACTTCATCTCCCGGACTATTACGGCAGGAACTTAGATGCCCTCTACGACTGTCTCTGTGAAATCATTACGAAAACCACGATTACCGTTCCCCGCGTAATCGCTTCGGACGGCTACCTTGGGGAATATGGAAAAACAATGATTGCCGTTTTTCATGACGCTGCTAAAGAAAACAAAAAATTACAAGTAAACTTCGAGTAATCCTTTTCTACATCCGGCACTGCCCCTGCCGGATATTTTTTTGTGAAATACTTTTAAGCAGCAGGAGATATTCTGTCCCATATGGATGACGGAAACCGGTTTTATATTTCCCCTTTGCTGCAAGTAAAACTATCTTTCAGATTATGGTAAAATATAATAGATATTTAGATTTCCTTAGTCTTTATTTATATAATTTCTTATATTTGAGGTATCCATGAATAAAAAATTGGCAGACAGCCGGTTCAGTCTTTCTGCACGTTTCACCATGCTTGCCGTCTTTCTCATTGCCAGCATGATTCTTTCTGTACGTTTCGGTTCTACAAATGTTCCGTTGTCAGATATTCTTTCAGAAGTTTCCGCCTTTATCAGTACCGGCCGCCCGGCAGAGACCGCTTCTTCCATGATTTTGTGGCAGATTCGCATTCCCCGCACCATTTTCGCCGCCTTTTGCGGCATGGGATTGTCCCTTTGCGGACTCGTACTCCAGACGATGACACGAAATGATCTGGCCGACCCCTATGTGCTGGGTGTTTCTTCCGGCGCAAGTACCGGTGCAGTTATCGCTATTATTTGGGGATGGTTTTCCTTTTTCGGAAATTATAATGTTTCCGCAGGCGCATTCATCGGTGCAGCGGTATCTACGATTATCGTCACTATGTGTGCGGGAAAAAGCACCAGTCCCATTCGTCTTATATTGGTAGGCATGGGCGTATCTGCTCTTTTTTCCGCACTTACCATGATGATCATTTACGGAGCAAAACATGAAGCACAGGTAAGGAGCGCCATGTTCTGGCTGCTGGGCAGTTTATCCGGCATGCAGTGGAGCAGCCTCCCCACCGTAGCCGCTGCCGTTTTTATCATGCTTGCTGCTGTCTGGATCCTCCGCAGCGATTTGGACCTTATGCTTTTAGGCGAAGGAGAAGCGGAATACTTGGGTATGAACAGGAAGAAACTTCAGCTTTTCATTGTCATTTTATCTTCTCTGATCGTTGCCATACTCGTATCGAAAGCAGGCATCATCGGATTTATCGGTCTTATCACACCTCACTTGGCACGTACCGCAGCGGGACCCTCCCATGGAAGACTCGCTTTATTCTCCGCCCTTATCGGCGCCATTGTCATGATTTGGGCTGATGTCCTTTCCCGTGCCCTCTTTGCACCGGAAGAAGTGCCCATCGGCGTGCTTACTTCCATTGTAGGCGCCCCTATCTTCCTTTGGATCGTAACCCACCGTTATGGGGAGGTACAGCCATGATTGAAATAAAAGATTTATCCTATACCATCGGGAAAAAAGAAATCCTGAAAAATATTTCCTTTACCGTAAATAAGGGAAGCATGACCTGCATTGTAGGCCCGAACGGCTGTGGGAAATCCACTTTGCTCGCCCACATTTCCCGCCGCTTTCCTTCCCGAAATTCCATTTACTACAAGGGCCGTGCGGTAGAAACCATTCCGCGAAAGGAATACGCAAAAGAAGTGGCTGTCATGGTACAGCAGGGATTTGGGATGGCAGGCGATCTGAAGGCAGAGGATGTGGTTCTTATGGGGCGGTATCCGTTTAAGGGCCGTTTTTCGGACTATACCAAAGAGGATCATCAGATTGCCGAGCGTGTCATGATTGAGACAGGCGCTTCCATTTTATCGGGCAGAGAAATGCAGCATATGTCAGGCGGAGAAAAGCAGCGTATTCTCATCGCCAAAGCCTTCACACAGAAACCGCAGCTCCTGCTCATGGACGAGCCGACAAATCATTTGGATGTAAAGTACAAACTGTCTCTTATGGAACATTTAAAACGGTTCCATCAACAGGGTACCGTCATCGTAGTACTCCATGACCTGTCCCTTGCCGCGCGTTACTGCGACCACGCAGTCGTCATGAGAGCAGGAAAAGTCATTGACTTCGGAAAAGTAGAAAACACGATTACAGCGGAAAAGATGAGCCGGCTTTTTGAAGTGCCTTTTTATAAAGCTGTTCATGAAGACCAGCAATTCCTTTATTGTTAGTCTCCATTTTATATTTTATGAGGAGGAAATATGATGAATTTGAAAACCAAGAAACTGATTGCCGCCCTGTTGATTGCCACATCCGCAGGTTTGTTCACCGCAGGCTGCGGTACAGATCAGTCCGCGAAGAAAGCGCCCCCGAAAACCGCGGACGTTACATGGACAGAGTCACTGGACGGAAAAAAAGTGGATATGAAAGTAACAGCACCGCCGAAAAGAGCTGTTTCCATGTCCTTTGCCACGACAGAAATGATGCTTACGCTCGGATTGCAGGATCAGATGGCCGGCACCGCTTTTAAAGAAGAAGAAATTTACGGACCTCTCGCTGATGCTTATGCAAAAGTGCCCGTCCTTGCAGAAAAATGGCCGTCCTATGAAAAGCTTATGTCTGTAAATCCTGACTTTCTTACAGGCTGGGAAGTACCTTTCACGAAACGCGCGATTCCTGCCGAAAAGCTGATTGCTGCAGGAATCCCCATTTTTGTTCCCGATTCCATGCAGGATACAAAGGCAACCTTGGATACAAACTTTGACGATATGCTGGAATACGGAAAAATTTTCGGAAAAGAAGATAATGCCAAAAAATGGGTAGACGGTCAAAAGAAGAAACTGGAAGCTGTCCAGTCTAAGCTGAAAAATCTGCCAAAGGTAAAAGCCTTTGTCTTTGATTCAGAGGACGGCGATCCTTTTACAGTCTTTGAAGGATACACGACAAACATACTGAAACTCATCGGCGTGGAAAATGTCATGTCAGGACAGAATGTAGATAAAACATGGGCAAAAACAAGCTGGGAATCTTTCGTGAAAGCGGATCCTGACTACATCATCATCGTAGACTACTCCACCAGCGACCGCACAGAAGATGATTTTGCAATGAAAGTGGATAAAATGAAAAACAATCCCCAGCTTGCAAGCGTGAAAGCTATTAAAGAAAATCATTTCATCCGTGTCAAGCTGTCTGAAATCACACCGGGTGTACGAACAGTAGACGCGCTTGAAAGACTGGCAAAAGAAATGCACCCCGATATGAAATAAATAAACTATGAAACTCCTGTGAAAGTTCCACGGGAGTTTTATATTGGGAAATATGTTTCGCTAAAATAGTTCCCCCTTCCGCCTATCCATGATATGATTGACTTATATTCTGATAGATGGGAGTTTGCTATGTCACAGAATCCTGATTTTGAAGAAACTTCTCTCTTTGATCTTTTCCCGGCAGAAGAAAAGAAAACTGACAAAAAAGAACAAAAGAATGAAAAAACGGAAGATGCCGCACCGAAGGACGGAAGAGGGAAAGAATCGGCGGTAACGGCTGTAAAAGCAATCAAACCTGAAACGGCGCCCGGAAAAGAAGAAATACCGGTTCCGCAGCTGAAAGATTGTCCCGTTTCAGCAACACCCGCATGGACGGAAAAATTCTGGGAGTATGATATTACAAAACCGTCACAATGGATCCGTGACGATATGAAAGAGCACATGGTGGCAGAAGGATTCACCAAAAGAGAAGCCAATCACATCTTCAGAGGTCTTGTATTTAAAGAAAAAATCTTCAATACCAAAAACCAGGCTCTTGCTTATTTGAAAACGGTTCCTACCACGTATGCGGTCAAGTATAAAATCGGAATCGAACCGTCTCCCCGGATGGTGTCTTTAAAAAAACGGCTGGACGACAAAAAGGCACGCCTTGAAGAATATAAAAACGATCAGGCCATGCGGAAGTTTCGTACGGAATTTGTTTCTTGCCCCGTATGCCGTTCAAAAATCAACAGCAGATATTTTACACCGCCCGCCTGTCCGGTCTGCCGCTGTGACATGCGTGCCGAATCAGTCATCCATACTTTGGAATCGCTGGAAAAGGCTGTCGCCGATTTGAATAAAAAATACGAATACGCTGCCGAAAAGCATAATTCCAGATTTACCGGCGGCGAAAAATGGATTATCCGCACGGTAAATGCCCCTTCTCAAGAGAAAAAAGGATAGCTTCCTATTATCCCAAAAGTAAAAACCTGTTACCCGAAATAAAAAGGGTAATAGGTTTTTACTTATATGAGAAATTACCAGCTGCGGAATTTTTCCGGCGGATTATAGAGTCCCCCGGACCAATCCACAAGGTCTTTCATATTCTTCGCGGCAAGAAGTTCCCTTGTCGCCGTTGAACGGTCAATACCCAAATCTTCCGGCAGCTTCACAATGCCCTCTTTCCTGAGACGCAGTGTCTCAGCAGGATCTTCCAGCATGCCCACTTCCGTCTTGCCGGCTATGGCGCGGATAGCATTCATCCGTTCTTCCATGTTGCAGCACTTATGGAGATACGCGATACCGATTTCGGAAACAATATGAGTCAGGTCGTCAGAGTAAATCATAACCGGTTCCAGATCCAATCCAGCATTCTTCTTCAACTGGATCGCATCCAGTTCCTGCACGAAGCCGGGGAACCCTTTTTCAGATACGGTCGTAATCACCTGTACGACAAGTTTTTTACCGCGGAGACATTCACCCGTCAATTCGGCACGATTTGCCACCTCATTGCCGCACTTGAACCATGCTTCTGTCACATGGCGCCGGCCCTTGGCATCACACCCCATGTTCGGAGCGCCGCCGAAGCCTGCCACATTGTTCTTTGTTGCTGTGGAAGAATTGCCGTAACGGTCAATCTGCATGGTGGAGCCGATAAACATATCTGCCGCATAGTGGCCTGCCGCCTGGCAGAAAGCCCTGTTAGAACGCATCGTTCCGTCCGGTCCGACGGCAAAAACATCAGGTCTTGCTTTAATATATTCTTCCATGCCTACTTCAGAGCCGAAAGAGTAAAGATTTTCCGCCCATCCTGTTTCAATCGCCGGGATCATGGTGGGGTGCGGATTCAGTACCCAGTGTCTGCAGATCTTTCCCCGAAGTCCAAGGCTTTCCCCATAGGTCGGAAGAATAAGTTCAATGGCACTTGTATCAAAACCGACTCCGTGGTTCAGTACCTGGACGCCATATTCGCCATAAATTCCCTTTATAGCCATCATGGCTTTTAATATTCTTTCATCGCTGATTTTCGCCGGATCACGGGTAAAAAGCGGATTCAGCATGTACGGCGTTGGGCTTTCAATCACAAAATCGACCCAGTCTGCCGGAATATCCACGCGGGATACTTTATCCACCAGTTTATTCACCTGCACAATGACGATCCCCTGATTGAATTTTGTCGCTTCCGCAATCGCCGGTGTATCTTCCGTGGAACAGCCGGAATAAATATTTCCCTCCCTGTCCGCTTCATCAGCTACAAGAAGAGACACTCTCGGAATTAGGTCGATAAAGTAGCGGCTGTACATTTCCAGATAGGTATGGATGGCTCCCAATTCAATGCTGCCGTCCTGTACCATCTGCGCCAGGCGTTTGCCCTGTCTCCCTGCATACGCGAAATCCAATTTCTTTGCAATCCCTTTTTCAAACACATCCAAATGTTCAGGGATAGACAACGTGGATTGGATCATGTGGAGATCATGGACACGGGACGGATCGACCTTGCAAAGTTCACCCGCCAGGAAATCCGCCTGCTTTTGATTATCCCCCTCTATATTGACATTGTCACCAGGATGCAGGACCGCTTCTAAAAGAGCAACCGTATCTTTCGCATCAACAATCTTTCCTTTTGCTAAACAGGCAGCGGCATCCAGTCTTGCTTTGGTATCATCACCTCTGGTATGCCAGTTCTTATTGTTCGGTCTGATTTCCAACATCATTATGCTCCTCTTTTTAATGAAACATCTTATTTAGCAATATTTCCCGGTTAGTAAAAATAAGTCAGAAAAATGAAGAAGCCGCCTATGATACAATTTGAGTGTCTGAATCAAAAAGAAAGGAATATCACCGACGGCTTTCCACACACATCTTACCACAGATAAACAAGTTTCCACACTTTCATAGACCGTTTTCCCCAATAGGTCTCAATTCGTCTATAATTGACGGCTCCTGCGATATTATTTCCTGCCTTGCCCAGCAACACTTTTAATACGCCATAAACACCGCCATTCATTTTTTCTACTTTGTCATCCAATGGCATACAAATACAGTCTATTTTTTCCTACTTCCATCATACCCGCAGAGATTCTGCTTAAAAAAAGATGCCTGCCGTGAATATTCCACACTGACAGGCATCTTTTCCCTTTTCACTCCTATTTATTCACCTAGAACCGTAACGACCGCTTTCCGGCAAAGTTCCACCGCTTTGTCCAAATCCGTTTTTTCTATATTCAGCGGCGGATTGAAATAAATAATGTCTCCCATCGGTCGAAGAACCAGTCCCATATCCATGGCTCTCCGGAAGATGTGCCAGCCGATGCGCTTTTTCGGATCAAATGGTTTTTTCGTTTCTTTGTTTTCCACCAGTTCGATGGCATTGATCAATCCGATATGGCGGATTTCTCCCACATGTCTGTGATTTCCCAGGGCTTTCATGAGCCTGTCATGGAGATAGATTCCATTTTCATTGACTTTCTCGAGAATATGATCCCGTTTCATGATTTTCAGTACGGTCAACGCAATGGCGCAGCCCATGGGATTGCCTGCGTAGGTATGGCTGTGGACGAAAGCCTTATGGGTGCCGTAATCATCATAAAAAGCATCGTACACTTTGTCCGTAGTAATGGCAAGAGACATGGGCATGTACCCCGCTGTCAGACCTTTTGATGTGCAAAGGATATCCGGAGAAATACCGGCATGTTCTATGGCAAAAAGTTTCCCCGTCCTGCCAAAACCGGCGGCAATTTCATCATCAATCATAAGCACGCCGTACTCATCGCAGAGCTTACGAAGCTTTTTTAAATATTCGGCAGGATAGATACGCATGCCTGCCGCCCCCTGAAGGATCGGCTCCACAATGACTGCCGCCGTTTCTTCTCCGTGCTGTTTAAATGCTTTTTCCGCACTTTCAAAGCATTCCACGCCGCAATGATTCCGCGTTTTCCCATAAGGGCAGCGGTAGCAGTCCAGACCGTCAAAATGAATATTGTCCATAAGCATGGGGTGAAAGATCTTCGCATAAAAATCCATTGATCCGACGGACAGCGCGCCGATCGTTTCCCCATGGTACGATTCAGGAAGGCACATGAACCGCGTCCGTTCAGGATGGCCGGTCTGGTAGTGGTACTGGAAAACCATCTTGAGCGCCGCCTCTACGCAGGATGAACCGTTGTCATGAAAGGTAAAGCGGGAGAGTCCTTCCGGCAGTACCTTTTCCAGTTCCTGCGCCAGTTTAACAGCAGGCTTATGGGAAAAGTTTGTAAAAATCACATGCTCCAGTTCATCGACCTGCTTTTTCAGGGCTTCATTGATTTCTTCATTGCAATGCCCAAGGAGATTGCACCACCACGATGAAATAATATCCAGATATTCCTTCCCGTCCGTCCCGTACAGGTAAGATCCTTTCGCATGGTCTATAACGACCGACGGAAATACTTCATTGTCCTTCATCTGCATGGCAGGATGCCATATATATTTTTTATCTTCCGCTTCCCAATAATTCTGTTTCATTTAAGTTCCCAACTTCCCTAATTTTAAATACTCCCTTATTCATACAGCGATATAATCGTTTCCGGATCAATATCCAATGCCGTATCTCCTTTTTTCACCCTTGCCAGGACTTTCATACCGGTGATTTCTTCAATCATTTCCACATTGTCTTCTTCCATCACACCGCCTTTCCAATGATTCAGGATAATCCCTTTGACAGAAATATTCCTATGGCAGATATATTCGCAGGTAGTCACCACTCGGTTGATTGTCCCCAGTCCCGCGTCGGCGATGACAAGGACGGGCAGGCAGAGCCATCGGATAATATCTTCCAGATAATACACCGCTTTTTCATCATGGCGGATAGGGCACATGATTCCTCCGCTGCCTTCCATAGTCACATAGGGATATGCCGCTGTCACGTTCCCAGGCACTCGTGATGACATCCTTCTCCACGGGATTCCCCTCAATTCTTGCTGCCAGATGGGGCGATACGGCATTCTGATATAAGTACGAAAGGAGCATATCCTCAGGCTCACAGATCTGCGCGAAACGATTTACAAATCCCGCATCGCTTTCCTCCACCGTCCTCGCCCCGCTGATGGCAGCCTTGTAGTAGCCCACATCATACCCTGCACTTCTCAAAGTTTTTACCAGGAGTGCCGTCACATAGGTCTTGCCGACATCCGTATCTGTTCCTGTGATAAAAAGTCCCCTGCCCATCCTATTCCTTCTTTCCTTACCAAATAAAAATGGAAATGGCTCTCTGCACCGCCGATTTCCCCATTTCCTTACCACGCATGTCCCGCACGGTATAACTTTTTCGCCAGCACTGCCGCCAGAACGCAGAGGCAAATATCGCCCGGCACGGCCAGAAGGAAACAATAAAGCACCACAGGCCAGATACCGATAGGCGTATTCAGGTAATAATTACTTATGATGTATACATAAACCATTCCAAAAAGGTAGACCACAAGAAGTCCTGCCAGGTTCGCAAATAAAATGCGGACAAATGACAGTTTTTCCATATGCTCCGACAATTTCCCCGTAAGCCAGGCTCCCGCGATGAACCCCAAAAGATAACCGAAAGTAGGCTGGAAAATATATCCCGGCCCTCCACCCTGCGTAAAAACGGGAACCCCCGACAGACCGAGAACCACATAGACCGCCACGGAGGCCGCTCCTTTCCTGCTCCCTAAAATGAGCCCTGAAAGGGTCGTGAATAAAAGCTGCAGTGTGAACGGGCAAAGCGGTACAGGCACACGGATAAACGCACCAATCGCCGTAA
>OHBP01001142.1_pt1 | contig 11252 bp, 11 predicted proteins | sample 1577471 | NCBI WGS metagenome assembly OHBP01 (sample SAMEA3879503, study PRJEB24766) | human gut metagenome | biome: human-associated habitat; feature: feces | place: USA | collected 1985/1987
AGGAGGCAACCTGATGAACCAGCAAATAATTGAAATCAAATCTGCGGATATTTTAAAACAGGTAAGCCGCTTTAAAAGGGAACATGCCCGTCTGGTGCAGATACTTTGTACCCGCGTGGAAGAAGGATATGAACTGACTTATACATTTGACAAGGACTATTTCATGTACCATCTCCGTTGCCTCGTTCCGGTCTACCGTTCCGTCATGAGTATCACGGGGCAGTACTGGTATGCTTTTGTATGGGAAAATGAAATACACGATTTATTCGGATTGAAGATAGACTTCATTGAACATGATGTGGACTATGGCGGACATTTCTACCATCTGGCGGAAAAGACACCATGGCATGACCTGCCCGGTGAGAAACATGCCGATCAGGCGATTAAAGTACAGCTCCGCAGCGGACTCGGGATAGACGCTTCTGCCGTGGCAGGGGCGAAACCGGAAGGAGGGGAAAAAAATGGGTAAAAGCACAGTGATTCCTTTCGGTCCGCAGCATCCCGTTCTTCCCGAACCGATCCATCTGGATCTGGAATTGCAGGATGAAAAGGTTGTCCGTGCGGTTCCCTCTATCGGTTATGTACACCGCGGGCTGGAAAAGCTTGTGGAACTTCGTGACTTCCAGCAGTATGTCTATGTGGCGGAACGGGTCTGCGGGATTTGTTCTTTCGGCCATGGATGGGGATACAGCCGCGCCGTGGAAGAAATGATGGAAATAGAAGTGCCGCCCCGGGCGGAATGGCTCCGTACCATCTGGCACGAATTGTCCCGTATCCATTCCCATCTTCTCTGGCTGGGCCTTGCTGCGGACGCTATGGGGTTTGAAAGTCTTTTTATGGAAGCCTGGCGCCTTCGGGAAATAGATTTGGATCTTATTGAACAGACGACCGGCGGGCGTATTATTTTCTCCGTCTGTAAAGTGGGCGGCGTCCGTCGTGATATTGACGGTGCTGTGTTAAAGGAAATGAAACGGGTCTTAAAAGATTTATCTGAAAAATTTCTTCCCATGCTGAATGTTTTTATGGATGACGATACCGTTCACAGCCGTTTGAAGGGCGTGGGAAAGCTTACTATGGAAGAGGCTCTGGAACTGGGCTGCATCGGCCCCATGGCAAGAGCATCCGGCATTCTCACCGATATTCGTGCTGCTGAAAAAGACAGCGTTTACGGACAGCTTCATTTCCAGCCCGTTATTGAAACGGACGGAGACTGTTACGCGCGGGCAAGAGTACGGCTGAGAGAAGTTCTCCGGTCTGTTGAGATTATTGAGGGCTGTATCGATAATATCCCTGACGGGCCTATTGACGTGAAAGTGCGGGGCGTGCCGCCGAAAAAAGAATGCTTTGTCCGTGTGGAACAGCCGAGAGGAGAAGCGCTTTACTATGTAAAAGGAAACGGAACCAAATTCCTGGAACGGTTCCGTCTGAGGACACCGACAAATGCCAATCTGCCTGCACTCGTAAAGATGCTTCAGGGCTGTGACCTGGCAGATGTGCCGAATATTATCCTGACCATTGATCCCTGTATCAGTTGTTGTGAAAGATAGGAGAGCGTTATGGGCTATATGACCTTTGTGAAAAGGATAGTTGCCAATCTTTTCAAACCGCCTGTGACATCTTCTTATCCTCTGCAGCCGCGGACGCCGCTCCCTATCGACCGCGGACACATTGTCAATCAATGGGAAAAGTGTATTCTCTGCGGTGCCTGTGAACGGGCGTGCCCTTCGGGAGCGATACGGATTGACAGGAAGAACAGGAAGTGGATTATCAATCCCTATGCCTGTGTGCAATGCGGTGCCTGTGTAGAACAGTGCCCCATGAAATGTCTTGTCATGGAAGCCATGTATACGGAACCTTCCACAGAAAAGTCGGAGATTGTCCATATGCCGCCTCCGCCTAAACCGAGACGGGGACCGGCGGCAAGACCTCCGGTAGAAATAAAAGTGGAAGAGAACATTCAAAAAGAAATTTCGGTGAATGAGGCGGCTGAAAACGCGGAAGAAGTATTGCCGGTGGTACAGCCGAAAACGGAATTCGGTAAAAAGGAAGCAGCAAAGGGGGAAGCTGTTCCTGCAGAAATACCGCCGGCGGCGCATCCGCAACCGGAACCCGGTAAAAAGGAAGCGTCGAAAGAGAAGGCGGTTCCTGCGGAAATGCCGAAGACGATGGTGACGGAAGAAGAACTGAAAAAGGCGCCTGTCATCAATGATGTTTCACAATGCGTTCTTTGCGGGATGTGTCTTCGCGGCTGTGTTGGCGGAGCATTGGATATTGACAGAAAAAGGCGCACGTGGACCATTGACCCGGCAGCTTGCGTGCAGTGCGGTGTCTGTGTGGAGCATTGTCCTAAACAATGTCTTTCTCTGAATGAGGCATATACATTTACGGCAGACGGTGATTCACCGGAGCCGGTTTCTTTTCACTTGCCGGAACGGAAAAGACCTTCTCCGGGAAAGCCTGCGGTGAAACCTGATGCATGAATACCCTGTGACTCTGGAAATTATCAGGCTGGCGGAAAAAACGGCGGAAGAAAATCATGGCAGGGTCAGAGGGATACACCTTGTCATCGGAGAAGATTCGGGATTTATCGGGGAGTCTATCCAGATGTATTTTGACGTCCTTTCCGCAGGTACCCTGTGTGAGGGCGCGCAGGTGACAATTGAAGGCGTAAAGCCGAAATTGTCCTGTGAAAAATGCGGGAAACTTTTTGAACGGAAACGGTTTTCCTTCACCTGCCCGTTCTGCGGCGGGAGTGGAAACCCGACGGGAACAGGGAAAGAATTTTATATAAAAGATGTGGAATTATTCGTGGAGGATGAAAGCGATGCACATGGTGAAAAAGGAGGTCCTGCTTGATATCAACGGCAGGAATGACCATATAGCGCAGCATGTAAAAGAACATCTGGAAGAAAGACATATTTTTGCGGTAAATATTATGGGGGCGCCGGGAGCAGGAAAGACGACCTCCCTGGAAAACCTGATCCGCGACCTTCCGGTGAAGTCTTATGTCATTGAAGGGGATATCGAATCGGATATAGATACGGAACGGTTAAAAAAACAGGGGATTTCCGCAGCGCAGATCAATACCTTCGGCGCCTGTCATCTTGATGCGCCTCTCATGCACAATGCTGTTCATAATATGGAGATGGACGCAGGCGGCATACTTTTTATTGAGAATGTAGGGAATCTTGTATGTCCTGCGGAATTTTCCATCGGTGAACATATAAAAATGCTCATCGTTTCGGTGACGGACGGAAGCGATAAGCCTTATAAATATCCGCTCGCCTTTGAAAAAGCGGATATGATTCTGCTCAATAAGGTGGATTTGCTTCCTTATCTTGATTTTGATGAAGCGTTTTTTATGGAAGGTATACGCCATTTGAATAAAGATGCTCCCGTATTTAAAGTGTGCGGGAAAACGGGAGAAGGATATGATGCTGCGGCGGAATGGCTGATGAAAATTTCAAAGAAATAATTTTTTGGGAGGCGTGTATGGAACATGAGGTGACGGAACGGCTCAGCGTGGCCGGCAGAGTGCAGGGTGTCGGGTTCCGTCCGTCTGTCTGCCGCATGGCAAAAGAATTGAAACTGACAGGCACGGTACAGAACCTCGGCGGCGAAGTGGAAATATACATCACCGGGACAAGGGAAAAGATAGACGCTTTCCTTTGCGGGCTTAAGCAAATGGAACGGCCTGCCCTTGTGGAGTGCGTAAAGAGAGAAGAAAGACCGCTTACGCCTTTTTCCGCTTTTACTTCCATTCCCAGCAGGGAAAGCGAAAATAAAATTCTTGTACCTGCTGATATTTCCGTCTGCTCCGCCTGCCTTAAAGAAATGAAGACGCAGGGGAACCGGCGCTGTCATTATCCTTACATATCGTGTACCGCCTGCGGTCCCCGATATACTATTTTGAAAAAACTTCCTTATGACAGGGAAAATACCGCTTTTGATGCATATCCTCTTTGTGATCAATGTTATGAGGAGTACAGGGATATGAATAACAGACGGTGTCATGGAGAAACCATCGCCTGTCATGACTGCGGCCCCCGGCTTTTGGCGAAAATGAGGGGAAGTCCTTCTGCCGGACCATGGAGCCGGGAAGAACTTTTACAATCAGCCAAAGATTTACTCTTTCATGGGGAAATTATCATGGTGAAATCGGTCGGCGGATATAATCTGGTCTGCCGCGGAGACAGAGATGATGCCGTTCAGTGTTTGAGAATACTGAAACAAAGACGGGACAAGCCTTTTGCGCTTCTTGTTGCAACCGTGGGAGAGGCGGAAAAACTCTGCCATATAAGCAGGGAAGAAGAGGAACTCCTTGAGTCGCCGCAAAAACCGATTGTTCTCTTAAAAAGAAGAAGGGAAAGTATGCCGCTCATCAGCCCTGCGGTGACGGAGCTTACGGAAAGTCTCGGCGTGTTTCTGCCGCCTTTCGGACTATATGCCCTTCTGGCGGAAATAAAAATTCCTCTCGTTGTGACCAGCTGCAATCTCACCGGAGAACCTATCATTTACAAACAGGCCGATGCTTTTGCTTTTTATGAAAGTCATGAAAGTATTTCTGCTCTGTTTTACGATGAAAGAGAGATTCTCCGTCCTGCCGATGATTCTGTTGCCCGTATCGCGGCGGGAGCCGTGCAGATTCTCCGCCGTACCCGCGGGTATATGCCGGAACCGGTTGCCGTAGAGAAGAAGGGAATGCGCGTTCTGGCTCTGGGCGGCGAAGTGGAGCCGTCTTTTGCGCTTTCCGTGAATGATTTGATTTATTCCGCCCAGGTGCCTTCAGATCTCACGCTGGAAAAATCATCCGCTTTTTACCGCCGTCTTGCTGCTGATTGGGAAGAACTTCTCCATATCAGTCCCGCCATCCTTGTCTGTGACCTTCACCCCTGCTACACTACGGCGGAAGAATCACGGAAGCTGGCAAAAGAATTGGATGTTCCCGTTTTGGAAGTGCAGCACCATCATGGACATGCTCTTTCCGTTATGGCCGAACATCATTTGGACGGGAAATGTCTTGCCGTAATCTTTGACGGTACGGGATTCGGTACGGACGGTACCGTGTGGGGCGGAGAATTTCTTCTCTGTGAAGACCGATCTTTTATCCGTGTCGGCGCAGTGAAACCGATTTCGATGATAAGCGGTGATGAATCCGTCAGACAGGCATGGAAAAGTCTTTTATGCCACCTGGTACACAGCGGTATACCATCAGATGACAAGAGGGTGGCTGTCGTGAAAGCCGCTGTTGCAGGCGGGTTGAATACAGTAAAAAGTTCAAGCATGGGGCGTCTTTTTGATGCGGTGAGCGCTGCTTTGGGGCTTGCCGATTATAATACTTATCAGGGGCGGTGTGCCATGCTTCTTGAAAATCAGGCGGCGCTTGCGAAACGTGAAAGAAAAATACCGACAGAGCTTTCCTTTAACGAGGAAGTCGTGGAAACAGAAAACGGCAGCGTTACATTTTTTGATCCTGCCCCGCTATGGGAAAAAGTCATGGGAGAAGATAAAGCTGCTGCCGCTCTTGGCTTTCATGAGGCAGTCATACGGATTGTGGAACGGATGGCGGAAAAAACAGGTGTGGAAACAGTTATTCTCTCGGGAGGATGTTTTGCAAACCGTCTTCTTCTGGAAGGCTGCGTGGAAGCTTTGAAGGGAAAAGGCCATGCTGTGTATTGGAATCAGGCGCTTCCTCCCGGAGACGGAGGGCTTGCTTTCGGTCAGGCATGGTATGGTATGAATACAGCAAACGAAAGGAAATCATATGTGCGTAGCATATCCGGGGCGTGTGGAAACCATTGAGGGTGCACATGGGATCGTTAATTTTTCAGGAAATAAAGTACGAGTGAACCTGTCCATGGTTTCCGTGGAGACAGGTGACTATGTCCTTGTCCATGCAGGCATGGCGATACAGAAAGTGGAAAAGAAAGAAGCCCTTGACTGGATCGGGCTTTTTAAAGAAATAGAGGAACTGCGCCGTGGGGAAAAATGAAATCGTCCGCTGGCTTCGCGAGTATGACGGCAGACCCGTAAAAATTATGGAAGTCTGCGGTACACATACATCCGCTCTGTACAAGACCGGACTGCGTCAGATCCTGTCACCAAAGATACAGCTTCTGTCGGGGCCGGGATGCCCTGTCTGTGTGACACCGACTGCATACATTGATAAATTGGTGGAAATTTCTTTTAGAGGCGGACACAGAGTCCTTGCTTTCGGCGATATGCTTGCTGTGCCCGGAACGGAAATGTCTCTTGCCGAGGCGCGGGACAGAGGCGCTTCTGTTGATTTCTTTTATAATCCCGAAGATGCTTTGAAAAAAGCGGAAGAGGAAAAAGAAACAATATTTGTCCTGGCAGCAGTGGGATTTGAGACGACAGCACCCGTTTGGGCGACTGTTGTGAAAGAAGCGGATGAAAGACATATTTCAAACCTCAAACTTCTCACCGCGCTGAAAACGATGCCTGAAACACTGGGAGAGCTTTGTACCGCAGGAAATATCGACGGATTTCTCTGTCCGGGACACGTGGCGGTCATTACAGGGGCGGAACGGTACAGGGCACTTTCAGAAACATATGGTAAACCCATGGTCATTGGCGGATTTACTGCCGATCTTCTCCTCAGCGCTGTGGCTCGGCTTGTCCTTGCCGTCAATAAGGGACAGGGCGGTTTTTGGAATGATTACGGAAGCGTGGTCACGGAAAAAGGAAATGTGAAAGCGTGGGAACGGGTAGAAGCCTTTTTTGAAAAAGGAGATGCCCTGTGGCGCGGTCTGGGTGTTGTGAAGAATTCGGGGTTTTACTTGAAAGAAAAATATAATTTATATGATGCAGGAAGCAGAGGTCTGGTAGAAGATCATATTCCCGCAGGCTGCCGGTGCGGGAATATACTTTTGGGCAAGAATATGCCGAGGGACTGCCCCCATTTCGGGAGAACCTGTACGCCTTCCCACCCTGTCGGCGCGTGCATGGTTTCCTCAGAAGGGGCGTGCTGCATTACCCTGCGGGAAGAAGGGGTGGAGGGATTGTGAAAATTACGTTAAAGCATGGAAGCGGCGGAGAGGAAAGCGGAAGACTGATCAAAGATATTTTCGCTTCCGTTTTTGATGACGAGATACTTCTGAAAATGGAAGACAGCGCGGTTCTTCCTCCCCTGCATGGAAATCCGGTACTCACATCCGACTCCTTTGTCGTGGAACCGCTCTTTTTTAAAGGCGGGGATATCGGGAAACTTTCCGTCTGCGGGACAGTGAATGATTTGTCATCCATGGGCGCGAGACCTCTTTATCTGACCGCTTCGTTCATACTGGAGACAGGACTGGATGCAGATATTTTAGGAAAGATTGTGCAGTCTATGAAAGAAACGGCAGAAGAAGCAAGTGTGCGTATCGTTGCAGGAGACACGAAAGTGATAGAAGGGAAAGGCGGGCTGTACATCAATACGGCAGGGGATGCCCTTATTCTCACCGGAACACTGGGAGATCATCACGCTGCTGTTTTGACAAATCGTCTGGGCATTGAAAGTGGAATCGAAAGTGACTGCGCGCCGTTGAATCACATGGTGGAAGAACTGCTTGAGGGAAATATATCCGTCCATACTGTCCGGGATATTACGCGGGGCGGACTTGCCACTGTGGCAAATGAACTGGCCGTAGCTTCATCGGTGCGTATAGACCTGGAAGAGGAACTGATCCCTGTTTCGGATATTGTACAGGGCTTTACAGGGATTCTTGGCCTTGATCCGCTTACTATGGGGAACGAAGGAAAAATGATCATTGCCGTTTCCCCAAAAGATGCGGAAAAAGCGGTGGGTATCTTAAGAAGAAACAAGTATGGAAGAAATGCCGTTGCTGCGGGGCAGGTGCTGGAGGGGAAAGGCGTATACCTGCGGACAGCTCTTGGCGGACTGCGCCGTGTCCTCCCGCTTAGGGGAGAAGGACTGCCCCGCATCTGCTGAGACAGTCAGGCTTGTTTATATTATTCCGTAAAGAGGTTGTTATTCTATTTATAGGAACCGGTATGTTAAAGATACCGGTTTTTTGCGTTCCTGTTTTCCGCTTTTTGGAAAGCCGATTCCTGAAAATACAAAAACGATTAGCTCTGCATGGAAGATGCAGAGGATGCTTATCTGCGAATGGTTTGTATATTATGGAAAAATAAAGAACAAATTAGCTTTGGTTGTTGAAAATATAATAAATAATGAGTATATTAGAGGGAGAGCAGACAGATTATTTTTGGCGGATTTATTTAAGCGGAGGAGTTTATGATGGGGCGAACAGCACTGAAAATCACTTTGGCAGTAGCAATGGCGGCAGGTCTCTTATTGGGCGTATCGGGCTGCGGGAAATCTGCGGAGGCGGAAAAGCAGGCACCCGCGTCCAAAACAGGAATGGAGAAAGTACTTCGTGTAGGGGGTGAAGCCACATATCCGCCCTTTTTATTCAAAGACGAACATGGACACTATGTCGGATTCGAAATGGATCTTATTAAGGCGGTAGCAAAAGAAATCGGCGCCGAGGTTGCTTATACAGATATGCCGTTTTCCCAGTTTATGACAGCAGTGGAAAATAAAAAGGTAGACGTGGTCATCTCGGCAGTGGAAGGTACGGCGGAACGTGCTGAAAAAGCGGCGTTCAGCGATGTGTATTACAAGAAGGGCGTGTACTGTATCCTTGTACGGAAAGATGATGATCAGATTCATGCGGCAGATGATCTGAAAGGAAAGACGGTAACCGCCGTTAAAGGTTCAACCAATGAGGCCTTGGCAAAGAAACTGGGGGCGGCTCAAATTGTAGAAGCCGAATATAACGCGGATATATTTAAAAATCTGGAAGCGGGAAAGACTGATGCGGTGATCACTGATGAACCGCTTGCCTATTATTATTTAGGGCATGGCGGAGCGGAGAAGGCAAAGACGGTTGCGACAGTGCCTTCTGACGATGGTTTTGTTATTCTCATGAATAAAGAAGACGTGAAAATGCAGCAGGATATCAATGGTGCACTGAAGAAAGTGATGGAAAACGGTGTATATGACCAGCTGTTCCATAAATGGTTCAATGTATCCGTCAGCGGTAAATAATACGACTATGTAAAAGAAGTTTAAAAATCCGCGCTGTATGGAATCGGAAACGGTTCTGTACAGCGCGGATTTTTGCTGTGATGATCCGTTTTTGCGGAGGATCCGGAAATATTTTCAGACATTACCTTTTTATCCCTATTCCGACGGTTTATTTACATATATCGAAAAATACTGTAAAATAAAAAAAGATTTTAATTGTATATACAATTACGTGTATACATGTTTACAATATAGAGGTGATTATATGAGCGAATTACTTCGCGTGGAGAACCTTCACGTGGCAGTAGGCGGCAAGACGCTCCTTCACGGCATAAACCTTACGGTGAATACGGGTGAGGTTCATGTCATCATGGGGGTGAACGATCGTATCGCACTGGTCGGTAAGAACGGGGCGGGAAAATCTACGCTGCTTCATGCCATCATGGGAAATCCTGCTTATGAAATTACCGAGGGGCATGTTTATTTTGAAGGGGAAGATATTACGGAACTTTCCACGGATAAGCGGGCCAGACTTGGTATTTTTTTATCTTTCCAGAATCCTGTTTCTATTGCAGGGATTACGACAGAAAATTTCATCCGTACGGCAAAGACGACCATTTCCGGGAAGCAGCAGCGCCTGTTTCCTTTTAAGCGTCTTTTGAAGTCCCGTATGGAGGGGCTTGCCATGGATCCGTCCTGTGGAGACCGTTATCTGAATGACGGTTTTTCCGGCGGTGAACGGAAGAAGAGTGAAATTCTTCAAATGCGTATCCTGGAGCCGAAACTGGCTATGCTTGACGAGACCGATTCCGGACTTGATGTGGATGCAGTGCGTATCGTTTCCAGAAATATTTCCGAATTCCATAATGAAAATAATTCGCTGCTTCTGATTACTCACCTGAACCAGATCCTGAAATTTATCCGTCCCGAGTTCGTCCATGTGCTGATTGACGGGCGGATTGTAAAGGAAGGCGGTCCTGAGCTGGTGAGTGAAATCGAAGCAAACGGCTTTGACGCGTATCGCAAAGAGGTGTAAGCCATGGCTGAAGAAAAGAAGAAAAGCCGTGTCGATGACATCAATCGGAGCGTGTACGATATCAAGGATGAAGTGGAATTTTCTTACAAAGCGGATCGGGGACTGACAGAGGACATTATTCGGAAGATTTCTGCGGAAAAGGAAGAGCCCTCATGGATGCTGGAAAAGCGTCTTCAGGCGCTCCGTATTTACGAGTCTCTCGACGTGCCGCCCTGGGCGCCCGATATTTCTGAGCTTGATATGGATCACATCGACACATATATCCGCCCGAAAACGGATAGGAAGGCGCGGTGGGAAGATCTGCCTCAAAATATTCGCGACACTTTTGACCGCCTCGGTATTCCGGAAGCGGAAAAGAAATCTCTTGCCGGCGTAGGCGCCCAGTACGATTCTGAAGTGGTGTATCACAATGTGCAGAAAGAATTGAAAGAGCAGGGTGTCATTTATGTAGATTTTGAAACGGCCGTCAAAGAATATGAAGATTTGATCAAACCGTACTTCGGTCAATTGATTACTCCGAATTACCATAAGTTTGCAGCGCTCCATTATGCGGTATGGTCGGGCGGTTCTTTTGTTTATGTGCCGAAAGGCGTTCATGTACGTATGCCGCTGCAAAGTTATTTCCGTTTGAATGCGCCCGGCGCAGGCCAGTTTGAGCATACCCTGATTATTGTCGAAGAAGGGGCAGACTGCCATTTCATTGAAGGCTGTTCGGCGCCACGGTACAATGTGGCCAATCTTCATGCAGGAGCGGTGGAGCTTTTCGTGAAGAAAGGGGCCAGTCTCCGCTATTCGACAATTGAGAACTGGTCAAAGAATATGTACAACCTGAATACGAAGAAAGCTGTCGTGGAAGAAGACGGATCCATGGTATGGGTGAGCGGTTCGTTCGGGTCCCATACGTCCTGTCTTTATCCGGATACGATCCTCAGAGGAAATCATTCGACCTGCGAATTTACGGGAATCACTTTTGCAGGAAAAGGACAGTTTCTTGATACCGGATCGAAAGTGGAAGCCTTGGGAAAGAATACGCATGTGACCATCAATTCGAAATCTATTTCCAAAGCGGGCGGCACTGCGCTTTACAGGGGCGCTGTGTTCATCGGGCCGGAGGCATCGGGGATGAAAGGCGCAATCAGCTGTGAATCCCTCATGCTGGAT
>OHBP01001145.1_pt1 | contig 11243 bp, 10 predicted proteins | sample 1577471 | NCBI WGS metagenome assembly OHBP01 (sample SAMEA3879503, study PRJEB24766) | human gut metagenome | biome: human-associated habitat; feature: feces | place: USA | collected 1985/1987
CGAGGCCGGTATCGTCGACCCGACCAAGGTCACCCGTTCCGCTCTGGAGAACGCCGCCAGCGTCGCCGCGATGGTCCTGACCACCGAGAGCCTTGTCGCTGACCTGCCGGAACCCCCGGCTCCGGCTGCTCCGGCCCCTGACATGGGCGGCATGTACTAATTGGGTACACCCCACAAGCAACCATAAGGTCGAAGTCTCCGCAAAAAGAGGCTTCGGCCTTTTTGTATAAACCGGCAAAGTGTGCTATAATAGACAGAAATAACGCAGCGAGGGAGCCGCCATGAAAAAATACGCAAAATATCCGGCACTGGCCGTTACGCTGGCGATTATGGCAGTGATCTTTGTCTTGTCCTCGCAGCCGGCGGAGCTGTCCACCAAGGTCAGCCGCGCCGTTACAGAGACCGTGCAGGTCAGCAGGATAAAAGCCATCACGCCGCTGTGGTTCAGCACCACAAACCTGAACGCCAACGTCCGCAAGTGGGCGCACGTCTATATCTACTGTGCCCTCGGCGTCAGCATGGCCGTGACCGTGCAGCTGTGGCTGCACCGCGTTACGCTGCGGCAAAAGGCACTGCTGGCATCGGCGCTGTGTATGCTGTTTGCGGCCGGTGATGAGCTCCACCAGTATTTTGTGCCGGGCCGTGCCGCGCAGTTGAGCGACGTTGCGATTGACGCCATGGGTTTTCTGCCCTGCGTGGCGGCGGTGTATCTGGTGCTTTGGGCTGTCAGGAGGCTGCGCAATTAACAGGACTCAACCCGAATTTATATGGGTAATAGAGGTATTTTAGGTTGACCCGCCGCCCATACTTCCACCGGGGGGATGTGCTTTGTCTCTGCGTCGGTTGTATGGGCTTTGCGCTGTGCTGGTGCTGTTGGCGGGCGTCGTGCTCTGCCGCACCTACTGGGTGGGACAGCAGACGGCCTATGCCGCCAGTGCGGGCGGGCAGAGCGTCCAAACGCTGGCCCTGCCGCGCGCCCGGGGCGATTTCTATGACCGCACGGGCCGCAGGCTGACCGGCCTTTCCCCGCGGTATTACGCACTCTGCCTGCCCGGAGACGCCGGGTACACGGCGCTGTTTCCGTATGTCCCGTATGCGGAGCAGGGTCTTTTGTATGAGCGCCGCAACCTTGCAAGCCCCTTTTTGATACAGGTGGACCGCGACCTGACCGCGCAGGGCATCACGACCTGCACCGTGCCGCAGCATTTCGGCGGCAGCACCGCCGCGCACCTGCTGGGCTATCTGGACAGCGAGGGCCGTGGCGTGTCCGGCCTGGAAAAAGCCTACGACGACCTGTTGACCGCCTCCGGAGACGCGCGCACTGTGACCTGCTTTATGACCGCGCAGGGACGCCTGCTGACGGACACAAGCCCGCTTGTGGCGGTGGAAACACCCGGCACGGGGCAGGGCGTGCGGCTGACACTGGACGCCGACCTGCAGCGCGCCTGTGAGGGGCTGGCCACGCTGTATCTGCCGCGCGGCTGCATCGTCGTGATGGACACGGCCACCGGCGAGGTGCTTGCCTCGGTCAGTATGCCGTCGTTTGACCCGCAGAATATCGCCGCCAGCATTGCCGCCAACGATACCTCACTGCTCAACCGGCCTCTCCGCGCATTCAGTGCCGGGTCGGTGTTCAAGGTCGTGCTGGCTGCAGCCGCCTACGAGAGCGGCCTTGACTGGTACACCCACGACTGCACGGGTGAGGTCGAGGTTGCTGGGCAGACCTACCGCTGTGCACTGGGCCGCGCCCACGGCGTGGTCAACCTGCGCGGCGCGCTGGAACAAAGTTGCAACACCTATTTCATCGAGCTGGGCCGCCTGCTGGGGGCACAGCGCATCCGCAAAATGGCAGAGACACTCGGCTTCGGCACGGCCACGCAGCTTGCGCCCGGCCTGCAAGGCGCATCTGGCACACTGCCGGATGCCGCCGCGCTTGAAAACCCAGGCGAGCTGGCGACGTTCAGCTTTGGTCAGGGGGCGCTGACCGTGACGCCGCTGCAAATTACAGCCATGATGAACACCGTCGCAAACGGCGGCGTGTACAGGACACCGGCCTTTGTACAGGGAATTGTTGACGCTGACGGCACGCTGACCGGGCAGACCCGGGCGGCTGACACCCGCACGGTCTTTGATGCGGCCACGGCACGGGTGCTGCGCAGCATGCTGGCCTCCGTCGTGTCGGAGGGCATCGGCAGCGAGGCACAGCCCAAAACCGGCACGGCAGGCGGCAAGACCGGCACAGCGCAGACCGGCCAGTACGACGAGAACGGCGAGGAGCTGCTCAACTACTGGTTCAGCGGCTTTTACCCGGCGGACGACCCGCGGTATACCATTACCGTTTTGCAGGACGGCATTTTAAAGCCCGAAACCTCCAGCGCCGCGATATTTGCAAAGGTTACCGAAATTCTGGCTGTGTGGGAGAACTCCTAAGCCTTCCCCCTCGAGGGAAGGTGGCCCCGCAGGGCCGGATGAGGGCAGACCTTGCCGCCGCAGCACTTTACCGGGCAGCAACGGCATATCCGCCCCTCATCAGTCAGTGGTCGGGGCCACTGACAGCTTCCCCCGAGGGGGAAGCCAATCTCTCCGTCAACCAATTTCCTCCAAGGTATTGCACTTTTGCGGCAAAAAAGCTACAATAATTAGTATCTGTAGACCGCAAGTAACCGATGCTGAAAGGGACAAACCGATGCAGCATATTTTTATCATAAACCCAACGGCGGGCAAGGTGGACGCCAGCGTGGCGCTCATCCCGCAGATCCACGCCGCTGCCAGCCGCGCAGGGCTTCATCCTACCATTGAGGTGACCCGCCGCGCCGGGCAGGCCCGCGACCTGGCCGCCCAATACGCCGCCGGCGGGGAAGAAGTATACCTCTACGCCTGCGGCGGCGACGGCACGCTGAACGAAATATTGCAGGGTACCGTCGGCCGCCCGAACGCCGCCATCGGCTGTGTGCCCTGCGGCAGCGGCAATGACTATGTGCGCAACTTCGGCACGCAGGCGCAGTTCCTGGACCTTGACGCACAGCTGGCCGCACAACCGTTCGCAGCGGACGTCATCCGCACGCCCCAGGGCTGCGGCATCGACATCTATGCCGCGGGCATCGACGCCCAGGTCGCCAACGGCATCCCCAAATGGCGGCGCGTGCCCTTCTGCGGCGGCACAACGGCCTACACGCTGTCGATTCTCGAGGCCGTGTGCAGCACCTTCAGGCACCGTCTGCGCATCACCGTCGATGACCGCCAATTGGAGGACACCTTCATGATGCTGGCGGTCTGCAACGGCCAGCAGTACGGCGGCGGCTACTGCGCCGCGCCCCACGCCAGCATGAACGACGGTCTGCTGGATGTGGTGCTGCTGCGGCCCGTGCCGCGTTTAAAGCTGCCGGGGCTTCTGGGCAGCTACAAAAAAGGGGAGCATCTTTCGGGGAATGACACCGTCACTGAAAAATTTGCTCCGTACATGACGTTTTTCCGTACAGGCAGCATTGACATAGAGGTGCTGGACGGCAACCCGCTCATCACAACGCTGGACGGCGAGTGCTCGCCCCAGCTGCGGATGCACGCGGAGATCGCGCACAGTGCGGCGCGCATCCTGCTGCCGCCGGAGCTTGCCGCAAACGCAAACAAGACGCCTGTTCTGCAGGCTATGGGAGAGTAAGAATGTCTGAAAAAGTAAAGATCAAGATCGCCCGCAATGTGGTGCATCTGCCGGCCATCGCCCTGCGCGGGCTGGTGGTTTTCCCAAACAATGTAGTCCATTTTGAGGTGGGCCGCACCAAGTCCATTGCCGCCATCGAGGCCGCCATGCACGCCAACAGCAGCGTCTTTCTCGTCGCCCAGCGCGAGATGGATGAGGAAGAACCGGCCCTTCACGACCTGTATGCCTACGGTGTCATTGCCGAAATCAAGCAGGTGCTGCGCGTCTCCGACGACCTCGTGAAGGTCCTCGTCGAGGGCAAGTCCCGTGCCCGCCTGCTGGAGCTCGACGTCGGCGAAAAGTATCTGCAGGCCACGGTACGCCCCGTGGCTGTGCGCGGCATCCCTGCCGACAAGCGCAACCAGGTCGAGGCTCTCGTCCGCAGCCTGAAGGACTGCTTTGAGGAGTACCTGTCCTACAGCCCGCAAATTTCCAAGGATGTCGTCTATAACATCGTTTCCTCCGATTCGCCGCTGTATTTGAGCGAGTACATGCCCGCTAACCTCTTGTTCAAGTATGAGGATAAGCAGGTTATCCTGAACGAATCGACCCTGCTGGGCCGCCTCGAAAAGCTGCTGACCCTGCTGCGGCAGGAATGCCAGATCATGGACATTGAGCGCGACCTGGACGACAAGGTCAACGCCCGCATGGACAAGGGCCAGCGCGAATACTACCTGCGTGAGCAGATGAATGTCATCAGCGAGGAGCTCGGCGACGCTGAGGACACCCGCGCCGAGGCCGATACATACCGCGGGAAAGTCAAGGCACTGAACCTTGATGAAGAATCCACCGAAAAGCTGCTGAAAGAGTGTGACCGTCTGGCCCGTATGCAGGGCAGCAGCGCCGAGAGCGGCGTTATCCGCAGCTATCTGGATGCCTGCCTGGCCCTGCCGTGGCACACCGCCACCGAGGACGACCTTGACCAGGCCCACGCCCGCAAGGTGCTGGACCGTGAGCACTACGGCCTGCAGAAGGTCAAGGAACGCATTCTCGAGCTGCTGGCTGTGCGCAAGCTGAACCAGGACGTCAAGGGGCAGATCATCTGCCTTGTCGGCCCTCCGGGCGTCGGCAAAACGAGCATTGCGCACTCCATTGCCGAGTGCATGGACCGCAAATTTGCCCGCATGAGCCTGGGCGGCGTCCACGATGAAGCCGAGATCCGCGGCCACCGCCGCACCTACATCGGCGCGATGCCGGGCCGCATCATCAGCGCCATCACGACGGCCAAGTCCACGAACCCGGTCATCCTGCTCGACGAGATCGACAAGCTGGCGGGCGACTACAAGGGAGACCCGTCCAGCGCACTGCTCGAGGTGCTGGACCCCGAGCAGAACCGCACCTTTAAGGATAACTACCTCGATATTCCGTTTGATTTGAGCGAGGTGCTCTTTATCACGACGGCGAACGATGCCTCCACGATCCCTGGCCCGCTCTATGACCGCATGGATGTCATCGAGCTGCCCAGCTACACCCGCACCGAAAAATTCAACATCGCCAAGCGCCATCTGCTGCCCAAGCAGCTGAAAAACAACGGTCTGGAGGGGCGCGTGACCCTGACGGGCAGCGCACTGTATGCCATCATCGACGGCTACACCCGCGAGGCCGGCGTCCGCAATCTGGAGCGCACCATCACCAGCGTCCTGCGCAAGTGCGCCCGGAAGATCGCATCCGGCGAGGCGGAGAATATCTCCGTCACCGGCACCAGCCTCGAAAAGCTGCTCGGTCCCCGGATGGTCAAGCCCGAGTTCCTGAACCGCACCAATGCCATCGGCATCGCCAATGGTCTGGCATGGACCAGCATCGGCGGCGAGACTCTGCCCATCGAGGTGCAGGTCATCGACAACGGCAGCGGTAAGATCACCGTCACCGGCTCTCTGGGCGATGTGATGAAGGAGAGCGCACAGCTGGCCATCACCTACGCCCGGGTCCATGCCGCCGAGTACGGCATCGACCCGGAGCGCCTCAAGAAGTGCGACCTACACATCCATGCCCCCGAGGGCGCAGTGCCTAAGGACGGCCCCTCGGCCGGTGTCACTCTGACCACCGCTCTCATCTCCTGCCTGTCTGGCATCCCGGTGCGAGGCGATGTGGCCATGACCGGCGAGATCACCCTCCACGGCAATGTGCTGCCCATCGGCGGTCTGCGGGAGAAGAGCATGGCGGCGTACCGAGAGGGGATGAAGACCGTCCTCATCCCGAAGGATAATCTGTCCGACCTGTACGAGGTGGACGACGAGGTCAAGAAGAACATCGAGTTCCTGCCCATGTCCAATCTGTCGCAGGTGCTCGCCGCCGCACTCCTCAAGCCCAAGACAGTATCGGCGGGCCATCCCCGTGCCAAGAAGGGAAAGCCCGCTGAGGCTGCGGCCCTGCCGCAGCCGACTGAAAAGCCGCAGACGGGCGCGGTCTGCTGAGACGAAAGGAACGCAGCTATGAACTATAATAAAGCGGATTTCATTGCAAGCTACGGCATCTCCAGTCAGCTGCCCGAGAGCGACCGCCCGGAGCTGAGCTTCTCCGGCCGCTCCAACGTGGGCAAGTCCAGCCTTATCAACAAGCTTTGCAGCCGTAAGAATCTCGCCCGCGTGTCCAGCACGCCGGGCAAGACAGCGACCATCAACTTCTACGCCGTGGACGACTGCTATTTCGTCGATCTGCCCGGCTACGGCTATGCCAAGGTGAGCAATGCGGATCGTGAGCGCTGGGATGACCTCATCAACAGCTATTTCGAGGCGCAGCGCCATCACACCCTGCTCGTCCAGCTCATCGACTGCCGCCACGCCCCCAGTGCCGACGATTTTCAGATGCTGCGTTACCTGCACTACCATAACATCCCCTTCGTCGTGGCGCTGACCAAGGCCGACAAGCTCAAGAAGAGCCAGCTGGCTAAGACGCAGGAGGAGTTCGAAACGCTCTGTCTGCCGTATGGCTGCCAGAAGGTCGTGCTGACCAGCGGCGAGAACGGCTATGGCATCCCGGAGCTGCAGGCAGTGCTGGATGCTGCCATCGCAGCCGAGTACAAAGAAAACGCAGAGGACGCGGAGTGACCCAATGGCCTACAACGAATTTGCTTATTTCTACGATGAGTTCAACGGTGAAGCGGATTATGATGCGCTCTATGCCCATATCCACAAGGAGCTGGATGCTCACGGGATCCGTGACGGCATCCTCGCCGACCTCGGCTGTGGGACAGGGGAGCTGACCCTGATGCTCACACAGGCGGGCTATGATATGATCGGCATCGACCAGTCAGAGGAGATGCTCTGCGTCGTCCGGGACAAGGCCGAGCAGCTCGGTCTTTCCGGCGGGCTGCTTCTGCTGCGGCAGGATCTGCTCAAGCTTGACCTCTACGGCACCATCCGGGGGGCAGTGTCTACCTTTGACACCTTCAATCATATCCCTGATCTGGACAAGGCCATCGCCAACGCCGGTTTCTTTATGGAAAAGGGCGGTGTTCTCCTGTTCGATATGAATACGCCCTATAAGCATCAGAACGTGCTGGGGGAGAACGTCTTCACCTTTGAGGAGGAGGACGCTTCCTGCGTCTGGCGCAACCACTACAGCGCCGCCGACCGCCGCGTGGAGATCAGCGTGGACATCGACTACCGCGAGACGGGGGAACACTTCCACGAGCAGTTCTACGAGTACACCTACGACCTCGAGACCATTCGCACTGCGCTGGAAAAGCACGGCTTTGCGCTGGAGAGCGTCTGCGACGGCGAGAGCTTCGGCTCGCTGACCGATGAGAGCGAGCGCTACTTCTTCTGTGCAGTCAAACAGTATACCCAACTGGAGGATAAATAATATGTCGAATCTGATCCGCGGCATTTCTGAGAACGGCGGCGTCGTGTTCTGTGGCGTGGACTCTACCGAGATCGTCCGCAAGGCGGAAAAGCTGCATACCACCAGCGCTACCTGCAGCGCGGCTCTGGGGCGTCTGCTCACCGGCGTGTCTCTGATGGGCGCAATGCTCAAGGATGACGGCGATTCCATCACCCTGCGCGTGTCGGGCGGCGGCCCGGCGGGTGTCGTCATCGCCTGCACCGACGCACACGGCAATGTAAAGGGCTGCCTCGACCATCCGCTGGTCGAGCTTCCCGCAAAGGAGAACGGCCATCTGGATGTCGGCGGCGCCGTCGGAAAAGACGGTGTATTGACGGTCATCCGGGACAACAAGCTCCAGAAGGAGCCAACCGTCGGTCAGGTACCGCTGGTGTCCGGCGAGATCGCCGAGGACATCACCAGCTATTATGCCTACAGCGAGCAGATCCCCACAGTCTGTGCGCTGGGCGTTCTGGTGGACAAGGATCTGTCCATCGTCTGCGCGGGCGGCTATCTGCTGCAGCTCCTGCCGGGTGCGACCGATGCCGAGATCACCCGTCTGGAACAGAATATCGCCGCCATGCCCTCTGTCACCGAGATGCTCCACGCAGGGAAGACCCCGCAGGATATGATGGAGCTTGCAATGGCAGGCTTCGACCCGCAGATTCTTGACGCCCGCGAGGTGCAGTATCAGTGCGATTGCAGCGAGGAGCGCACGAAGAATATGCTTCTCAGCCTTGGCCGCAAAGAGCTGGAAAAGCTCCGGGACGAAGACCCCCGTTGCGAGGTGGTCTGTCATTTCTGCCACACCAAGTATGAGTTCGACCTGAACGAGCTGCTGGCAGAGACGGCGCCGGACGAGAAATAAATGCTTCAAAAATCCATATTATAGAGCAGTTTGCATTTCTGATGTACAAGCAGGATCTGCGAACGGCATACCGCATTGTCGGAGCGGAAGTGCTCTGGGCAGTGCGGTATTTTTATTTGCAGATGTTTGCCACGATGGTATAAACGACCCGGTAGTGGAGCGTGCTTTCTTCGACAGAAACGTCTTCTTTGCGGGCCAGAAGCTCAAAATCGGGCCAATTTGCCTGTAAAGCTTGTTTGCTTTGCAGTCTTGCGATGGCCAGAGCCTGCTCCTCTGTACGCTCCAGATCAACAACTTCTTTATAATAATAGCTCGTCTCTTCGATAAAACATGGAGAAGGGATGCCAAAAGCTTCCGGCTGGTCGTGCCGGATGACGGCCTTGGCCTCAGATGCGGTGGGAACAGGATGAAGGGAGGGCAGAGCGATCGACTGCCCATTCCAGAACAGCGTCCGGCGCACGGTCTGCCTGCCGGTGAGTTGCTCGGTGGGTAGTGTAAGAGCCGCTTCCTGCTCGTCTTCCCACTCGAACTGCGCCCGGACGATGCCTGCGGCAGGCTGAAAAATGAGCGTTCCGTCCCGTTCGGCGCGAGCAGTCCCAATGAGGCCCTGACCGGCTTCTACTGCCTGCCCGGGGACGACCAGCATCGTGCCGCTGACAAGGTTCGTACTTACCACAGTGCCAGACACTTTGGCACGGAGACCGTGGAGCGTTCCGGCAGCAATGTCGGGCACAGGCTTTGCGACCGCTGCTTCTGCCACCAGCTTTCCTTTTGTAAAGTTGAGGCTTGCCCAAGAGAACTCGCCGCTCTGGAGCAGGGCGTATTCTCCGGCTGTGAGTTTGTCCTGCGTAACGACATTTCCCGGGAAAAGCCCGGCCTCCCACAGGACGACGGCGGCGCGCGCCTGCTGGCCGGGCGTCAGCCCTACCGGTTCGATGAACCAGACAAACCCTTGGAGCCAAAGCAGGAGCGGGAGAAAGACAAGACATCCTGCCCAAAGCCCTCGGCGCCGGAACAGAGGGCGGAGACGAAAAAAAAGACCGCAGCGCTTCTGGATGCGCAGCCGCACCCGCCGCTTGCGAGCCAGAGCAGCCAGCTTCCGGTAATGCCATGCAGCGCACCGGGCCGAAAATCCGCCGGGCCGGGGGACGACATCTGAAAGGGGAAGACTTCCGGCTGCGGCGGCCGTCAGCAGCCCTTCGGGATCACCATTCTGTGCGGAAAAGGAGATGCCTGCCCAGTGTTGGATCAGTTCCATGATAAAAGCTCCTATTCTTTCGAGAAGTCCGTCCGAAGGATCTGCCCACAAAGGGTGAGCCGCCGGGCAGAGAGCGTTTCGATCTTCAAATCGTCGCCGTAAACGGTCAGGATGCCTCTGCCCAGCTCGAGGCAGAGCTTGCCTTCCTCATAGGAGCGGATGCGCCGGAACTGTTCGATCTCCATCCGTCCTCCGCTCAGGTAAAACGAGGCCCGTCCGTAGAAGTTCTGGGGCGGCTGACGGAACAACCGCCGGAACCAGCCGCGCGGGGAGCATCTTTGCTTTTGTTTTCTTCCCACGCTGCTCCCTCCCGCCGTGCAAAATGCTGCCAATTACCACATATATATGGAAATGGAGGGTGCGCATATGATTCAGAAAGAGAAAATCCGGGACATGGGATATTTTCTGGCGGCATTGGCAGCGGGGCTTCTGCCCTTTGCCGCACCAGAGCGTTGCGCGCAGGCTTTACGGGAGGGGCTGGCGCTTTGCGGCGGTTCTCTGCTGCTCTCGCTGTTTCCGTTCCTCATCGTATCCACGCTGCTGATCCAGTGCCCGGCAGCGGGTGTACTGGGCTTGCCGTTTTATCCTGTGGAACGGCTTATCGGGGTGCGTGCTCCGGCAGCAGGGAAGGTGCTCCTCGTTGGATTTCTGGGAGGCTTTGCCCCGGCGGCCAGCGCAGCGGCTGAGGCCGTCCATTCTGGGCAGCTCACAGCCCAAGAGGCAGATGCCATCCTCCCAGCCTGTGTCTGTTCCGGCCCTTCCTTTGTGATACTGACGGTAGGACGATCGATGCTGGGCAGCGCAGAGCTGGGCGTTCTGCTGTTCCTTGCGCAGGTGATGGCGGGTTATCTGTGTGCCGCTCTTCTGGCACGGCTGAGGCCTCCACTCGCATCAAAGCGGTCGGAGGTCAATCCTTCCGAGGCTCGTGTTCTCCGGCTGGACAGCATCATTGCACAGGCCGCACAGACTTATGTAAAGCTCTGCGCCTTTGTCCTGTTCTTCCGGATGCTGGCCGAAGGAGCGGGGGAAGTGCTGCCCTCCGGCGCGGGAGTCTTCTGTGCGATGCTGCTGGAAGTCTGCTCTGGCTGTGATCTGGCGGCCCAAAGCGGTCGGTTTGCAAGTATGCTGTGCTGTGCGGCATTGAGCGTACAGGGACTTTCTGTTCTGATGCAGGTGCGTACCATCTGCCCGTCGGAAATGACGCTCCGCCCGCTGTACCGCGCCCGGCTGCTCCATCTGCCGCTTTCTCTGCTGCTGTTTTACCTTCTGCTTCCTCAGCGGGCGCAGGAGACCTTCAGCACCCTGTGCGGGCAGGTCATAACGATGCGCCGCCTCCCGCCAGACTGTGCGCTGCTGATCTTTGCCGGATGCTGCTTTGCAGTCTGTGAGCTGAGCCGTACCGTTGGAAGCGACAGAGAAGATATGAAAAAATCGTCCGATAAAGTTGCGAATCAATATTGACAGCTCCCGGCTTTTATGGTAAAATACTACACGTTGCAATGAGTGCAATGTGCTACTGTGGCTCAGCCGGTAGAGCAGCTCACTCGTAATGAGCAGGTCGTCCGTTCGAATCGGATCAGTAGCTCCAAAGTAAAATC
>OHBP01001150.1_pt1 | contig 11178 bp, 13 predicted proteins | sample 1577471 | NCBI WGS metagenome assembly OHBP01 (sample SAMEA3879503, study PRJEB24766) | human gut metagenome | biome: human-associated habitat; feature: feces | place: USA | collected 1985/1987
ACTACGGACATGGATGCCATACAGCGAAAAATCATGCGCATCGACCGCCAACTGTCGTTTCTAAGGTCGAAATGTCTTCTGTATAAGGAATATTCGAGTATTCAGAACCTCGCTCTGCTGGGCGAGGAGTTTGTCCGTCGCGCCAAACGAGACCTACCTCCACTTACCTTTGCCACATCGATAATGTGCAAGCGGATCGCGATCAGTGCAGACGGGTTTTATGGCGGATTGCGGGAGGATGTCAACCTCTACACTGCACCAAATGAATCCGTATTGTGCCTTGATGCGCTCAATCAGGGCGGTGTCTCGGATGATTGTCGGCAGGATTCGGATCTCGATCCTACCCTTCCGCTTATCCTGGCATCCGATGCCAATTCTCTCATCAACTGGTTGGTGGTTGGCCAGGTGGGAAAGGACGGGAAGCTTCGCATCCTCAAATCGTTTTTCGTCAAATACGAGCGGAAGATCCCTGAACTGCTCGATGATTTCAACGATTACTATAGGTATCATCGGCACAGACAGGTAATATTCTATTACGACGCGACGTTTGTCGGTAATTCCTACGGTACGCATAGCGAGGCTTTCTATCGGCTAATCATCACGTCGCTCAAGCGCAAGCAGTGGAGCGTCAGGGATAAATACATCGGGAAACCGATGGATCATGTGCTGAAGAATGCGCTCATCAACCGCATGCTACGTGGACGTGCAAAACACATGGTACTGATAAACAGGGATAACAACCCCGACCTTCTTATCTCCATCACGTCAGCAGGCGTAAGAAACGGTAAGAAGGACAAATCGGGTGAAAAGCTGGCAGAGACGGAAGAGGATAAGCTGGAGAGCCGTACAGATGGTTCCGACGCTTTTGACACCTTATGCATCGGTGTAGAGAGGTTCCCCGTCATCGGTGGCAGGTCAACGACCAGCAACGACTATTCTAGGTAGCCCGCAAGGGCTCCATCTATATATGCGGGGTGTCCGGGTTCCGGATGCCCCTTCTCCGTATGCTGTCATTCGCCTTTTCTCTTGGAGGACTATCGGATTCGAAAAACTCTCGTTACATTTCCAATCGTTAAGAACAGAGAGAATGATGAGAGAGCTTGTAGAGCACATGGATCATGGCGAGGTTTAAACACCCGCGGCGGAGAGGCCATCTGCGGCAAGCTTCAACGGCCACTCCGCCGTGGGCAGACAGGATGGGTGGTATAGTTCATGGTATGTGCGACCGATGATGACTCAACGGTCGCACATACCAAAGGATAAGCACCCACGTCTGGGAGCCGTATGCAGCATACTTCAAACGACCACCCAGTAGTGGGCAGTTAGGTTGGGACGGATTATTAATGGTAGCGTGACCAATAATGGATCAACGGTCACACATACCAAACGATAAACACCCGCAGCGAGGAGACCGTTTACGACAAACTTCCACGGCCACCCCGCCGTGGGTAGATAGGTTGGGTCATATGGTCCATAGTATGGGCAACCGACGATGACTCGACGGTCGCACATACCGAGAATGAGGAATTGCCAAAGGACAGTTTAGGGGTTGCAAATATCGGAAACCTCTTGACATATTCCGCACCAGCGAGGGAAGGCAGTTGCGGGCGGGGCGTAGGGCGGTGGGGGCTGCACAGGCAGCGTGTGACGGAGACCCCGAACCACAAATCGCTAATATCTTGGAAACGTGCGATTTGCGGTTCGTGAGCATGGAAAAAGGTTGCAAAAGCGCTTTGCGCTGCTCCCCTTCGCGACTTTCAGAGGGTTGAAAGTCGCGAAAAGCACCCGGTTGCCTAGCATAAGTGCCTTGACTACCGGGCATGAAAGACAAAACAGATAGTGCGGGAAACGGCGTAGCAAGGCCGCTTTTGGTGCATTTCTTATCTTAACACTTGGCGAAATGTTAAAAAAGCCTCGTGTTATCATTTTTGTTAGCTTATAATTTTGTTGGTGCTAACTTTTTTGTTACCTTTGCACCGTCAAACGACAAGAGTTCACTAATTTCATGAAACATTCTGAATTCATTAGACAGTTGAGAAAGGCTGGATGCCTTTTGAAACGACATGGTGCCTCACACGACATCTGGGTCAATCCGAAAACGGGGGCTCAAGTTGCAGTTCCAAGGCACGGAAGCAAGGAAATCAAGAGCCTTACTGCAAAGAGGATTCTTGAAGATCTACTGAAATAAGCTAGGGCCGTCCGTTAAGAGGCGGACGGCTCCTACTTTTGGAATGGGAACGGGAATTTTTGAACTTTTATAAAAAAGTGAAATATGAAGGTAATTGCAAGTGTACAAAGACAGGTCGGAGAAAAAAACTATTCCTGCTACATGAGGGTAGATTGTGTGAAAGCGTCTTCCCTTGGTTATGGTGCTAGTGCCAAGTCTGCCATGATGGATATGCTTAAGGGATGGGAGGAAGTCAAGATGGATCTTATGGAAGATGGAAAGGAAGTGCCGAATTTGGAAGTGGAGTATGCTTTTGACTTGCCATCGCTCTTCAACTTCTATGACTTTATCAACATAGCAGGAGTCTCGAGAGAGATTGGTATCAGCGCAGCTGTAATGAGACAGTATGCTATTGGTGTGCGCAGGCCGAGCGATGAGCGAAAAGCACAGATTGTGAATGGAATCAGAAGGATCGCCGAGAAGCTGGAGACGGTGGCCGTTCTTTGATAAAATATAGAATGCTTCAATAATAAGAAGTTAGTGAATTCTGAGCCGCTGGCGCGTGAGCGTCGGCGGCTTTTTCGTTTTGTCTGTTGGCAAAGCCGTATTTTATGAACCGTTCTTCTCTCTGTAACTTTGCCGTATATTCAGACATATATGAGCATTACTATCAAACAGGGGCTGTCAGGAAGATATCTCTCACGTAATATCCCAGACTTGGAGGTCGGGTGCACAGGAGACCGCCTAGGAGTGAAGATTGCCGTCGATGCGACGGAAGTCTTCTCAGAGACGCTTTTCCCCGTAGATGGGTTGGTGGAACTAGCCGATCTCGGAGATCTTCTCACTCCCTACGCCCGGAAGAGCCTCGTCGCCTCCGTGGAGGTGACACTGACAGAAGGAGATGCATCGGCCTCGCTGACCACACAGAAGCAGACCTTCGAAGTAGTCTATTGTGAAGCGGACGTACCGACAGGCTGCGAGGATTTTACGAAAAACCATTTCCTTTCGCTTCTCCTTGGTGTGAAAGTAACGGGGATGGGAAGACTCGAATACTTGCATTACGCTGGGACGGAAGAGGCTTCCGTCACGGCACGCTATGATGATGGCACGGAGAAAACCTTCGAGCTGGATCCTGTTGGAGGTAATGGCCGATATACTACCATCGAGGTCAGCCCAGCACATTTCGCAAAGGAGGGAGCGGAGCTGATGGAGTACACCGTCAAGGCGGGCGGACGATTCCAGGAGTATGAGGTGGACTCACGACGCACAGACTGCGCACCTGTCCTGCTCTTTGTCAACTCCTTTGGCGTGGATGAGCTTATATACTGCACGGGGACCGCTACGAAGGCTCCCAGCTTTAAGAGGGAAAGTGCCTATATAAGGGGCATAAACAGGAACTACGCCATCACGGAGACCCGCACGTTCAAGGCTGACACGGGCATCCTCACGGAGGATATGGCCGACTGGTTCGGAGAGGTTCTTCGCTCTGGATGCGTCCGTATCGTAACGTTCTCTAACGGGAAACCAAACGTTGGTAAGGAAGTCGTCATTACCGAGTCGAAGAGTGAACAGAGCAATGATCCCGACGAGCTGACCAGATTCACGTTCAGCTATCAGTATGCTCAACGGAACCACAATGTAGTAGAGATGGAGCGAGAGGGAAGGGTTTTCGATAATACTTTTGACAACACATTCAACTGATTATGGAAACAAAAGGGCCTAACCCAATTCATTTCAGCGAGATGCAACGCTTGATGGATACGGCCTATCAGCGCAGGCAGACGCTCAACATTAAGGCATTCCGGTCTGACGGAAACCGGGTGGAGTATCGTGGATGGATCATTCATCACCAGTACTGGAGAGGTGGATATGTGAGATTGGTGAACCCCGTGAACAGACAGATACGGTTGGTTCCGGAAGTGTTTATTTACGAGATTAACGGAAGAAAAGTATATCTATGAGTGACAAGGAGTTAGAGCTAACAAAAATAGGTAAGGAGGGACGCGTAGAAAAGTGGCGTCTCGTCCCGTCTGGAATCGGGAACGCTGCGAACTCTCTTACAACAGAATTTGGCTCAAATACATCGGAGGTGTTCGACGAGGACGGCGGACGCGTGAACGTCATTCCTATCACGGTCAATGGCGTGCCTTATCAATATGTGCCGTTTGGTGTTGACAATATGCTTCCTTACAAGGTGAAGGATACGCTTCTTGACAATATGGTCACAGCGCAGTGTCAGGCGTACAACATCATGACCTGCTACGGACAGGGGATCCGCTTTGTCAATAGGGAGGACTTCAAGGATACTGATAATCGTGAGATCCTTGACTTCTGCCTCCGCAATTCCCTTCACGAGTGCTTCTTGGAACAGTGTACGGATATGAAGTTCTACTACTTCTCTGTGACATGCGTCATACTGAGCAGGGATGGGAAGAAGATTGTCAATGTCAGGAACAAGGATGCGTCCTTCTGCCGCTTTGAGTATGCGCCTTCGACGAAGTCTGGAAATATCGAACATGTGTTCTTCGGCGATTTTAGGATAGGCCATTTTGACGAGCAGAAGATAGAGGTGATTCCACTTCTGGACTTCTGGGATCCGTTGGGTGATTTGGAGGTACGTATGGGATTACGGCCTGACCCGGAGACGGGATTGTTCCGCTTTCCCACTGGTCAGAGAAAGTTTGCCATCCTAAGTCGTATGCCTACGCCTGGCCTACAGTATTACCCCATGCCATACTATACGAGCGTGTTTAGGGATGCATGGCTTGACATATACCGCCTCATAGGAATCTCGAAACGTTTCATGATTAAGAACACATCGGCGCCACGGATACAGATAGAAGTCCATGAGGACTACTGGGACAACGTGTGCGACAATGAGATGATCTCGGATCCAGACAAGCGAAAGGAGAGAAAGGAGAAGGAGAAACGCGACATCATCGAGTTTGTCTGCGGCGTGGAAAATGCTGGCAAGGCCCTGGTGAGCGGGTATTACATCGACCCGAACGGCAAGGAGAACCGCATGGTGAGAGTGTCAACCATCACTGATGGGTCAAAGAAAGAGGGTGGCAACTGGAGCGATGATATGCAGGAAGCAGCAAATGCCCTGTGCTTTGCATTCGGCGTGCACCCCAACCTCGTGGGAGCCACACCGGGCAAGAGCCAGATGAACAACAGTGGAAGTGACAAACGTGAGCTCTTCACCCTGAAACAGGCCGTGGAGAAGGCGTTTCATGATGTGATGGCCAAGCCGTATCATGTGATTCTACACTACAACGGATGGTCTGAGAAATACACGGTAGATGTTCCAATGATCCAGCTCACGACACTCGATGAGAACAAGGATTCTGAGGTGGTGAGTGGACAAGCAAACAAGAAAGGAAGCGAAGATGGTGACGATTGACAAGGTGGATTTCGAGCGTGCGCTACCCGTTGGGGCAAGTTCTCACGAGGAGGTGTATTTGAGCGTGCAAGGGGCTATAGGGGAGCAGCTTGTCTGTAGTACGGAGTCATTGCTCGGAGAGGCTGGAGAGAAGATGGTGGATGCAGCGGAGAATGATAGTCCGCTGGTCCTTTTCTTCAAGAAATACGTCTGTCTGTCGGCGTTCCTGTCAGTGCTCAGACAACTGGATCTCGTGCTCACGCCAACGGGATTTGGGATTGTCAGCAATGACAACCTGAGTCCTGCAAGCAAGCAGCGCGTCGATGCGCTGGACGGTTTGCTCAGAACAGAGCGGATGAAGGCCCTGTCCATGACAGTGAACCTGCTTAGAAGTGAGGACTGGGGGAAAACAGATCAAGCGAAAAGGTATGTCCCCTATCTTTATGACGCCTATGCGTTCTTTTTCTCTGCCACACCGTACCGCACTTATCAGGACTGGACTGCTTTTCAGGGTGCAATCGAGGGGACGGACGACGTGCTGCGTGAGGCGATGGGAGACGAGCAGATAGAGACCCTCATCGACGCATTTAGGCGTGCGGACGCTTCGATGCCAAAAGTGTATACTGACGTGCAACGGTGTGTCGTCGCGCTGACGGAGAAATACGCTGTCTCGAAGGATGTCCGGGGAACCGGCTTGTTCAGAAAAATGATGCGCCTCCTCGATGCCGACGAGCATGCGGATACATTCAGACAGTATCGGAACAGTTCGAACTACAAAGCGAATCATCATGAGACGTTCAAGAACACAAAGGACAAACCAGGCTACTTCTTCGGTGGATAAGTCAAGACGGACGGTAACGGTGAATTTCACCGTTCCTGTCTCCTGGAGTCAGCTGACGCAGGAGCAGCTTCGCAGGGTGTTCGACCTACTCGTCGTCCACGAGGATATGACAGTGGTAAAGACCATTCTGCTAGTTGAGTTCTGCGGTCTGACCGTAGAGAGGAAGACGCGCTTCGGATGGAAATGCCAGACGACGGTGGACGGAAAGGAACGCATCGTCTATCTCAAAACCTGGGAAATACAGGATTTCATCGGGCAGTTGGAGTATATCAGCCAATTGGAGGACATGGACAATAGGTTGGATGTTGTCTGTGGCCTCCATGCGGCTGACCCGCTGATCAGGCACGGGGTGTCCTTCGAGGAGTACCTCTATGCGGAAAAGTATTACCAGAAGTTTGTCGAGACGCAGGACATGGAATGGCTGGACAATGTGGCCATGTGGCTGTACCGTGACGCTGATGGACGGGCTGCTGGATATGGTGACGCACTTGATGGCCAGGGACGCGTCGTCGAGGAAATGACGCTCACCCCAGGTGAACGAGTAGGGACAATGCTTTGGTATGGGCATGTGAAACGGGTGATGGCGAACTCGTTCCCGCACTTTTTCCGAAAAACACAGGAATCGGATGAGGATCCTGGGGTTGTGAATTTCATCGAACTATATAACGTGCAACTTCGTGCGCTCACGGATGGGGACGTGACGAAGGAAAAGGAAGTGTTGCGCCTCGAATGCTGGCGGGCCTTGACTGAACTGGAGGCCAAGGCCAGGGAAGCGGAAGAACTGGAGAAGATACGGGAAAGGAAATAGAGATGGCACAGGAGAATCTATTTAACGCAAGGGGCTATTTCATGGAGCTCGCAGAGACCAATAGGCTTGCCAAGGAGAATCAATTCCTTGCCGGGTCTTGCAGTGGTCTTGCTGGACTTGAGACCATGATGGTCAATTTTAGGAAAGCACCTAACTACATTCTCGTCGATGACACCACGACGCAGAGTACCTACGGCAATGGCGTAGGCTACTTCCGTAAGGATGTCTATACCATCTTCATCGTCGCGGCTTACCATCATGACGATATGGTGGATAGAGAGATGAAACTGGACCTGTGCAGGAGAATCTTTCGGCAGATGCACGCCCGCCTAATCCATGACCGTGACGGCATGCGCTACGGAGACGCTCTAGAGTATCTGCAAGTGGACAGGGTATATTCCACAGAGCTGCCCAGGATGTTCATGAGTGGAATGACGGGACTGTATTTCATGGTGTATAACGACGAGCCTATCGATCTTAGCTATGACGCAGCAGAGTGGACTGAGTAATATGACCCGTGATGACTTGGAGCAGTATGAGCGTGCTTGGGCGGACAACATGGTCAAGTTCTGGCAGGAGAAGATGATGGCTTTCTCGCCGCCAGTATATGATACGGGGATGCTCCATGACTCCTTGAGCGCCTTGATGCATCCTGGGCCAGTGACGACGATCACGCATCACTTCCTCGAATATGGCCTTTACGTGGCTGCGGGTACTGGTAACGGGTACCGAAGGGGTAACTCGGGCAAGGATGATGACGAGGGCCTGCAATTCATGCGCGGTGGAAAGTGGAAAAAAGGCAGAGGGCACCGCGTTTCCCGTGATTGGTTCTCGCGCAAATACATGTACAGCATCCATAAGCTAAATGAGAAAGAGGCTTGGTTCTACGGGGCAGCATATCAAGGAATGATGAGTAATGCGCTGAATGCGTTGTTCGGACAAGGAAAGACGACGACCGAGCGTACGTTAGGAAATCTTTAAAAAAGAAATGATTGGAATTGACAATATAATCAAGCAGCTTCGAATGCAATACGAGGCGATACGTGATGAACGACGGATGGCGGCTAACACGGCCACCCGCATCGGTGACGCATTCCTCTCGCTGCTGTCCTTTGGGCAGAGTTTCCTCGATGTCTTTCTTCGAAAAGATGTGGACGACACTGCGAAAGGCCGCATCACCTTCAATAACGGAGCTGTCAACAAGGGAATCGTGGTTTTCTCCGAGGATGGCACCTTTGCCGACGGTCTCACGGGCCACGGCGCCCGCATCTGTCCCGATGGCTCGGCAGAGCTCGATTCGCTGACGCTACGGCGCTTCCTGGAGGTGCCGGAGTTGCGCTTCAACCGTGTCTCCGTCCAGGTGGGAAACCAGTGGCGGGCCCCTGGCGGCGGCATCATCCGTTCCGTCTCGCCTGCCGCCGACGCCACGGGCACGGCCCTCCTCCATCTCGAAGAGGGGGAGATAGGCACGGTGGCCGTCGGCGACCTCTGTATGGGCATCTACCATTCCGAGACCGCCGCCGACAATGCCGAGGCCAACAGCGACGACAACCACGGAAACTTCCGTTTTGCAGGATTCTACACGGCCTACTGGGAGATCACCGCCGTCGCCGACTACACAGACGACGAGACGGGCCAGACCTTCCACAATGGAAAGGTGTCCTACCGCCTCCGTCCCGTCTCTGCCAACTATCCGCGACAGATGCACCCCACCGCCGCCATGCACTTCGTCTGCTATGGCAACCGTACCGACACCGCCCGCCAGTCCTCACGCTACTCCACGCTCACCTACGAGCGATTCCTCACGGGGGTCTCCGATTGGGAGTTCTCCTCGAAGCAGATACGCATGCAGGTGGGCGACCTCAGCGCCTTCTCGCCCGTTCCCGGGATGGACTTCTCGGGCTACTCGGTCTATGCCAACAGCATCTACCTCGACGGCCACCTCAAGCAGCTCGCCGACCTCGGCGACCCCAACCCCTACACCTACTCGGTGGACAATCTCGCCGACACGCTCGCCCTCGACGCCAAGGGACGGCCCAAACAGCCCGTGGTCTCCACGCTCGCCGATGGTTCCAAGTCGTGGCTGCTCCATACGTCCATACAGGTGCGACGCGGCCAGACGCTGCTCACCTGCCTGGAGGATGCCACGGCCTCACCCGCCACGGGTCAGTACCGTCTTCTCTGTCTGCCCGTCGGATGCACGGCCCACTTCGACCACTCCACCCTCTACATCGACAGCGTCGACTATTCCTCACGCCCCACGGCCTACGTCGAGGTGACGATCGACTGCGAGGGGCGAGCCGCCCTCACCTACGTCTTCACCATCAAGGTCATCGCCGACGGCGACCGTGGAGAGCAAGGCAGGGACGGCACGGCCTACGGCACACGCCGACGCTATGCGCTCTCCACGACCGCCTCGCCCCATACGCCGCCCGACGACGTCGCCACATGGCAGGACGTGCCCCTCGCCACCACCGAAGCGCGCCCCTACCTATGGATAGAGCTCACCGACTGGCAGCAGCAGGCGGGAGGCCTCCAGACCTTCTCGCCCGTCTCTTCCTACGTCCGTCTGACGGGCGACCGTGGCCAGCGCGGAGAGGACGGCCTCGACGGCAAGGACGGCAAGTCCTGGACCCTCAGGGGCACGGCCTTCGGCCATGTCACCAACATGGCCTTGCTCCCCTCGCCAGCGCCCGACGGCGTTTTTCTCGTCGATACGGGAGCAGAGGGCCTGCCCGTCGCCGTCCGACGGATGGGCGGCGCATGGGCCTCCATCACCACCAACCAGGGCGACGCCTACATCCTCGCGGGCGACGTGTGGATGGCCACCGAGACGGCATGGGCCAACCTCGGACGCATACAGGGAGAGAAGGGAGACCGAGGACAGGCCGGAGCCAACGGGCGCACATCGCGCATCTACCAGCGCCTCGACGACGGCCAGCAGCTCTACGACGGCTCCACCATCACCGCCGACGGCTTCTGCTACCTCGACTTCTACGCCGTGCCCTCCGATACGGCCAAGAGCGGCTGGGACGTCTATCGCTGCGTCCAGTCCTACGTCTATCAGGCCGCCCAGCACGCCCTCCCGCCCGCCGATGCGGACCACTGGCGCTCCGTGGGCGTCAATGCCGACTCGGCCTTCTTCTCCTTCCTCATCGCCCGCGACGCCCGCATCGACTTCCTGCAAGGCAACGCCATCGCCATCCGCAAGAAGCACGCCACGGCGCCCTACGCTGGCATGGGTGGCGATTTCCCCTTCTGGGCGGGCGCTGCTCAGCCCTATCCCGACGGATCGGGCTTCAACGGCTCCACCTACACCTTCGCCGTCGATGAGGCGGGCAACCTCTTCGCCTCCTCGGCCTACCTCACGCTCCATCGGAGGCTTCACCATACGAGACGGCGGACTGACCAACGCCGACGACGCGCGCAACGGCGTCACCATCACGCCGAAGTCCATCACGGCCCAGTCCTCACGATCCGAGGAGGGCCGCGTCCTTTTCGACACCCAGTCCAACATCGTGGGAGCCATAGGGGCTTCCAGCGGCAAGGAGATTTTTTGGCCTGTCGCCCTCCAGCTCACGGGCCGTCCCAACGACAGCTACCCGGGCACGGCGCTCGACATCGTCGAGGGCATCACCCGTGGCCATCGGCCCGAGCCCGTCCTCATCGATGGCTCGGTCCAGCTGGTCGATACCAGCGACGCCTACAACGTGCCCCATCCGCTCCAGCAGGGCTCGCCGACCTACTCCGACGGCCAGCGGGTCTATGTGCGTTCGGGCGCCGTTCTCGTCAATATAGCGGCAGCCACCGTCGCCCTGCCCAAGAACCCGCAGCACGGCGACTGCTACCTCTTCCTGCCCTGTGGGTCGTACAATCTCACCATCGACCCCGGTGCGCATGCCCTCACCATCGACTGCACGGTCTTCAATCGAGTAGGAGGTAAACACTAATTATAGGTGTTTATCTCCTATTTTCGTGTT
>OHBP01001151.1_pt1 | contig 11166 bp, 9 predicted proteins | sample 1577471 | NCBI WGS metagenome assembly OHBP01 (sample SAMEA3879503, study PRJEB24766) | human gut metagenome | biome: human-associated habitat; feature: feces | place: USA | collected 1985/1987
GGGACGTTACTTTTACATAAGGCACAGTCTCTGCCTGAAGAAATTTTTTCGCTGATCAGGCAGTTAGAGGAACTGGGGATTATGTTTGTAGCAGCCAGTGGAAGGCAATATCCGAATATGACAAAGCTGTTTGCGCCTGTTGCTTCAGAGATTTCCTATATTTCGGAGAATGGTGCACTGGCAGTGGATCATGGAGAGGTACTGTATCAGGATTCTTTTGACAGAAAGCTGGCAGGGGAGATTATTTCTGCAATCCTGGAAAAGAAGGATGCCGAGTTTACCTGTTCTGCAAAGGATTACCACTACCTGATGCCGAAGACAAAGAGATTTCATGACCATATGTTATATGAAGTAAAAAATGAATGCAGATTTGTAAACAGCATGGAAGAGATGACGGCTCCTATCATGAAGCTGGCTGTGTTTGAACCGGCCGGCCTTACAGAAGAATCTGTGAAATACTGGATGGACAGATTTGGAAAAGAATGTGTTGTTGTCACTTCGGGAAATGAGTGGATCGATTTTATTCCTTTTGGAACAAACAAGGCAAAAGGAATCAGAGAATATCAGAAAAGATATCATATTTCGCCGGAAGAATGTATTGCGTTCGGAGACGAATATAATGATATAGAGATGCTTAAAGCGGTAAAATATGGCTTTGCCATGGAGCATTCCAAGGAGGGGGTACGGGCAGCTACGTCCTATATGACAAAACAGGTTGAACCGGTCCTTGAGAAGCTGATCCGGGCAAAGGGAAAGATTGAGGAGGTTATTTAAATTGTTTACAGAAGAATGTATTAATACGTTTCTTGAAAATCAGGAGCAGCTTTTTCCACAGGCGGTAGCAGAATCATATGAAGCAGCGGAAGCATTCCTTGAGGATTGCATGGCGCAGGTTGTGGATTCTATTGAAGAAGTGAGAGAATATCTGGAAGAGTCAGGCGCTGATGTGGAAGGAATGTCAGATGAAGAACTGGAAGATGCAAGTGAAGTATTTGCTCTGCCGGATGGAAAATATCTGATAGTAGAAGGATAAAAACTGTTCGGTCAAATTATGGATATCACGTGATATATCGGAGAAATAACTGTAAAACACAGTTCGGTCCCTGAATATTGGAGAAAATTGAACTCTGATACTCAGGGGCTGAAGTTGTTTTAAGGGAGAAAATACAGATTACATTTCCGGAAAATGTGATGCTATAATGCTTTTATACAGAGAAAAACGATGTTGTGGTCTGTGATGGGAATGAAAAGGGCAGACAGACACAGAAGCATCACAGAACTGTAATTATTCAGTACCTTCAGAGCGGCTGCTGAATAATTACAAATCTTATTATAAATGAAAAGGAGGACTACAGATGGAGAGAAAGAGATTTCTTGCAGTTGTAATGACTGTGATGATGGTTATTTCAATGATTCCATCCATGGTTTTTGCGGCAGCTCCGTCAGGAGAATTGGGCGGTAAGCTTAAGATTAAGGGACTGGCAGCTGTAGGCGTAGTAGTGAGTGCAGATTATGCAAAGGTTACACCGGAAGAGGTTACAGATGAAGATTTCACTTTTTCCTGGTCAAGACAGACAGGGGAGAAGGAGTTAACACAGGTAGGTACTGAGAAGACCTATACGATCACTCAGGATGATCTGGGATGCAGACTGGTGCTTGATCTGACCCCTGTAGATGGAAGCGGACTGACAGGTATTCTTACTGCAAAGACGTTAGAGGTAGCTGCAACTGAAGAAGAGGCGAAAGCAGTGGAACAGGAAGCAGAGGATACACAGCAGACAGAAACGGCAGATGGAACAGAGGAGGCACAGCTGGAAGAAACAGCAGATAATGCAGAAGGCAGTCAGGATTCTGAAAATCAGGATGTAGATAGAACAGAAGATGTACAGCAGAATGCAGGGAATGAACAGGAAGATGACTCTCAGAACACAAAAGGTCAGCCGGAGGAAACAACAGAAGGTACTGATGATTCCCAGATGAAAATTTATACAGAAGATCAGCTGCAGGTGGATGAGAACGGAAATGTGCAGACAGATGGATCAGAGAAAGATCAAAAGACTTACGAAGCGACTGCCACTGTAGAGGACAGCGAAGATCAGATTTGTGATTTTGGAACAGTAAAGAGTGATCTTGAGGATGTGGAAGCACAGTATGTGCAGATTACGAACACCGGAAATGAGAACTTGAATTTTCAGGAGATCAGTCCGGAACATTTTATGGTTCAGGATATTACAGAACCGCTGAGTGCAGGTGAATCTGTAAGCGTATGGATACAGCCGAGGGAAGGGCTGGAACCGGGTGAATATGATGATATGATCACATACCGGACGGAAGAAGGTATTGAGGTTTCTTTTGAAGCGAAGATCGCAGTTGAAGGTGAGGATGATTCATCAGATGACGAAGATCTGAAGCCTTCGGATGAGCCTTCTGCAGAACCGACAGAGACGCCGGATGACAGCGAGGCTCCATCGGCAGGTGACAATGCAGATGCATCTCTTGAGGCACAGTCTCTTGATGTAAATACAGGAAGTCTTAATTTCAGCGATATCGAAGAAAATTATACACAGGCCAATGAGACACTGTCCGTAACCGTAACAAATACAGGGGATGGAACTGTCACTTTAAAGATACCGAAATCAGATTATTTTGAGGTGATGAACGAAGATGGAAGTGAAGCTGTATCAGGAATACAGATTGCAAAAGGTGATTCTCTTATGTTCATGGTACAGCCAAAAACCGGTCTGACGAAGGGTGATTACAGTGATACCCTGATATTTGAAAGTGAAGAGGATTCGGAAGTAGCAGTGCAGGTAACTGCGGAAGTATCTGTAAAAGAGGCAGAACAGGAACAGATCACAGCAGTTCAGGCAGATCCGGAATCTTTCAGTTATGATGATCTGAAGGAAGGTTATGATACTCCTGAAGCGACGACCATTATACTTACCAATACAGGAAATACAACTGTTTCGCTGATGCAGCCATATGCAGAGTATTTTGATATTGGGGAACTTTCGGCATCAGTGCTGGAGCCGGGAGATTCTGCTGCATTTACAGCAGTACCGGTGAACGGTCTGAAAGTCGGCAATTACCTGGACAGTATTCAGATAGCCCAGACCAGTTCGGAAGGACAGGAGGATGTATTGACAACAATCAAAGCTTCTGCGACTGTTTCGGAAGTGAAAAAGATTTATAAATTATCCGTAACACCGGAAGAACTGAATTTTGGAAAAGCAAAAGAAGGATATAGTGAGGCACCGGAAGCGCAGAAAGTTACAGTGACGAATGAGGGGAATACAAATGTAACTTTAAATGCACCGTCAGGTAAAAACTTTAAAATCGGGAAACTTTCAGCCACAGAGCTTGCACCGGGGGAGAGCTGTACATTTAAAATCCGCCCGAAGGAGGGTTTAAAGGCCGGCTCCTATACAGAGTCAGTTGTGATTGATAATAAACAGCAGATCAGTGCAGAAGTGAAAGTTCAGTTTACGGTTAAAGCTGCCCGCAAGGCGAAAATTGCAGATCCGACAGATAATAAGATTACAGGAATCAGTTCAGATGGATACACAACACAGTCAAAGATTACATTTACAGCAGTCGGAGCGGGTATGGACAATGAAAGTCCGGGAAAGGGAGATGTCCGCTATGTACCGTATAACTGGAAAGTGATCAATACAAATAGCTGGAGCAGTGCACCTTATACTGCTGCATTTGGAATTACGAAGGCCGGAACCTACACATTGACAGTTACATTTGACCGTCAGAAGTATAATGGAAGTGAATGGGAGAATACAGGGGAGCAGGATACTAAACAGGTGAATTTCAGTATTACACAGGCGCAGACTGTAACTGCAACTCCGACTCCACAGCCGAATGGAGCAACTGCGAAATCAGCGGTAAAGACAGGAGATACGACTAATATCACACCGTTTGTGATTATTCTGGCGATTGCAGCAGGATGTATTGTGGGAGTTGTGGTATACAAAAGACGAAAGAAATAAGAGTTATCTGAAGAAAAAATACAGGGGAATATGTAAAATATAAAATTATTAGCACTCATTTTTGGTGAGTGCTAATTTTTTCTTGACTTTTGGAATAAATGGTATTACTATATCTTTCAGAGAAGCAACTTACAGGAGTCAAAAGCTATTTCAAAGGATAAACAGGAGAGGATAGTTTTGGCTTCGGAGGCAGAGCAGATAAGAATGCAGTATATTGACAGATAAAGTTGCGGCAAATGATTAAAAACAAAAAGGAGTGTGGACAGCATGGCTGTAAAACATGGAAATTTATCAATTAACAGTGAAAATATTTTCCCAATCATCAAGAAATGGTTATATTCCGATCATGATATTTTTGTAAGAGAGCTGGTCTCCAACGGATGTGATGCGATCACTAAACTGAAAAAACTGGAAGTAATGGGAGAATATACTTTTCCGGAAGGATACAAACCGGAGATTCAGGTAATTGTTAATCCTGATGAGAAAACTCTGAAATTCATCGATAATGGTATTGGCATGACTGCTGATGAAGTAGAGAAATACATTACCCAGATTGCTTTTTCAGGTGCAACTCAGTTTCTTGAGAAATATAAAGACAAAACTACAGATGATCAGATGATCGGTCATTTTGGACTTGGATTTTATTCTGCATTTATGGTGGCGGATGAAGTGCATATTGATACACTTTCCTATACAGAAGGTGCACAGCCTGTACACTGGTCCTGCGATGGTGGAACAGAATATGATATCCAGGAAGGTAACAAGAATACGATTGGTACAGAAATCACCCTGTTCCTGAATGAAGACTGCCTGGAATTTGCAAACGAGTACCGTATGCGTGAGATTCTTGAGAAATACTGTTCCTTCATGCCGGTTCATATTTACCTTTCCAAAGCAAATGCACCTCAGGAATATGAGACAATTGATGAATCTGAGTTAAGAGACGATGATGTAGTTGTTGAACATATTCATGAGGAAGCAAAGACAGAAGAAAAAGAAAATGATAAAGGTGAAAAGGAAGTTGTTGAAATTTCTCCTGCAAAGGATAAAGTAAAGATCAATAAACGTCCGGTTTCCATCAGTGATATTAATCCGCTCTGGATGAAGCATCCGAATGAATGTACAGATGATGAATACAAGGAATTCTACCGCAAGGTATTTATGGATTATAAGGAACCGTTATTCTGGATACATCTGAATATGGATTATCCGTTTAATTTAAAAGGTATCCTGTACTTCCCGAAGATCAATACAGAGTATGATTCCATTGAAGGAACGATCAAACTTTATAACAATCAGGTATTTATCGCAGATAATATCAAGGAAGTAATTCCTGAATTCCTGCTTCTTCTGAAAGGTGTGATCGATTGTCCGGATCTTCCATTGAACGTGTCACGAAGTGCATTGCAGAATGACGGATTTGTACAGAAGATTTCTGAATACATTTCCAAAAAAGTGGCAGATAAGCTTACCGGAATGTGCAAGACTGACAGAGAATCTTATGAGAAATACTGGGATGATATCAGCCCGTTTATTAAATATGGCTGTATTAAAGATGCTAAGTTTGCAGAGAAAATGGGAGATTATGTACTCTTTAAGAATCTTGATGGCAAATATCTCACATTAAAGGACTGCATTGAAGAGAATAAAAAAGAAACAGAAGAAACTGAGGCTCAGACAGAAGAAAAGAAAGAAGATGCAGCAGAGTCTGAAAACAAAGACAATGCGGAAGCGAAAGAACCTGAGAAGACAGTAATTTTCTATGTAACTGATGAAGTTCAGCAGAGTCAGTATATCAATATGTTTAAGGAAGCAGGAAAAGATGCCGTTATCCTGAAGCATAATATTGACAGTGCATTTATTTCCAGTCTTGAGCAGAAACATCAGGAAGTACAGTTTAAGCGTATTGATGCGGATCTGACCGAAGAAATGAAGGGTGAGGGTACTGCCGATGAAGCAACTGTCAAAGCACTGACAGAACTTTTCCGCAAGAGCCTTAATAAAGATAAACTGGAAGTACATGTTGAGAATCTGAAAAATGAAAATGTATCAGCAATGATGACTCTTTCCGAAGAGAGCCGCCGTATGCAGGATATGATGAAGATGTATAATATGTATGGAATGGATCCGAATATGTTTGGCGGACAGGAAACACTGGTTCTGAATGCGAATCATCCATTGGTTAAATATCTGGCAGAGAATCAGGAATCTGACAAGGCTCCGCTTATCTGTGAACAGTTGTATGACCTTGCGATGATGAGCCATAAACAGCTTTCACCGGACGAAATGACCAGATTTGTTCAGAGAAGCAATGAAATTTTGCTGATGATTGCAAAATAAGATAGAAAGCAGGCAATTTGCCGGCAGATCAATGAGAGGACAGATACGCCTGTCAGAATAGCAGAATATCAAATAAGGAGCGGAGAATAACTTTTGCTCCTTATTTTTATGGAAAACAATTACATTGGTATTGACAAATGTCTTATGAATTCCTATTATTAAGTTGCCGATATTTTAATGAATATGCCGAATCCGCAGAAAATATAACGGGTTACAGAGAATAGTGACTGCAATGGTGCTTCCGGGCAGCCAATATCGTGACTTTCATTTACTTATAGAGAAATGTGTGTAAATAAATGAGATATCCAAATCTGTAAAAACACAGATTATGGAAGTTACAGGAGGAACGATGTATGAGTGCAGTTTATGGAGTTATTAGAAAATTGGGTGCAACATCAAAGTATAAAGGATATTATTATGTTGTGGATGCAGTAGAAATGGCACAGAAAATTTATGAGCGACCGGTAAAAGTCACCAAAGATATTTATCCGGTCATTGCAAGAAAATATAAATCAACGCCGTCTAATGTAGAACACAACATAAGAACACTGGTAAACTTATGTTGGATGAATCATAAGGATACACTGGAAGAAATGGCAGGATGTACAATGGCAGATAAACCGACGAACAGTGAGTTTATAGATATTCTGGTCTATTATCTGCGTTATTCGGATAAAGACTGATAACAGAATCTACTCATAATTTCTCACAGGGAATGTGATGACTGGAGAGAAAAACAGTCATGGAATCATCCCAGAGATGTTCCAGACGTTTATCCGGACTGAATGAAGTATAAGAAACACCTGTTGTACATAAAAGGGACTGGTTCTTGTACCGGATATTCAGATAAAAGCTTTGCACAGGAATATCTGCAATATGCCGTTCATTTTTTAACAACGACTGTGTCTGATCATGAGAAAGTTCAAATACAATCCTGAAATTCAAAGGTGTGCGTCTGCCGCGTATGATAGAAAAACAATAAGGTTTTACATCATGCCAGAGGGAATATTCTGTGGAATTCTCCTCAAAAGCAGCCTTTGTGTCAGTATCAAAGAAATCGTAATGAAGTTTTCCGTTTATGGTAAAAGTGTTGAAGGTTGTCACAGATGCCTCGACAAGAGAAAAACGGTCAAATACCTCACCGATCAGGAGTTTATTCATAAAATCTTTTACATCAGTAATTTTTAAAGCAAGCATACAACACCTCTCTGATAACATGATTTACAGCTGTTCAGAATTAAAAAAATACTTCTGGATTGCTGCATATTTCTGAACATATTTTGTGGATTAGGCAGCGCTTCCTGCACTTTGCGGGAAGCGTCTTTTTATTATAAAGCACTTTTGAAAAAAAGAACAGTGTTTTTATTAAAAAGTCTTTTCAAACGTAAAGCGGTGTGATAAGATATATCTGGTATTGAATACTACATATAATGGAAAAGAGGACGATATAATTGAGATATAAGATTATCATAGATAGTTGTGGAGAACTTTTGGACGAATGGAAGAAAGATGAATGTTTTGAATCCATTCCACTGACTCTGATGGTAGGAGCTGAACAGATCATAGATGATGAAACATTTGATCAGGCAGATTTTATTGATAAAGTGGCAGCCTGCCCGGAATGTCCGAAATCAGCCTGCCCGTCACCTGAGAGATATATGAGAGCATATGACTGCGAGGCTGAGCATATTTATGCAGTGACTTTGTCTTCTGAGCTGAGTGGTTCCTATAACAGTGCGTTGCTTGGCAGAGATCTTATTATGGAAGACCATCCGGATAAAAAAATACATGTGTTTAATTCACGTTCCGCATCCATCGGGGAAAGCCTGATCGGAATGAAGATACAGGAATGCGAAGAAGCAGGGATGAGTTTTGAAGAAGTTGTTTCAACTGTGGAACATTATATTGAAGGACAGCATACATTTTTTATACTTGAGAATCTTGATACTTTGAGAAAGAACGGCCGTCTGAGCAAAGTGAAAGCGTTAGTGGCCAGTGCATTGAAAATCAAACCGGTCATGGGTTCTACGGATGATGGAAATATCTGCCAGCTGGATCAGGCAAGAGGCATGAATCGTGCTCTGATCAAGCTTGTAGAGCAGGTAATCGAGAAAACTCCGGACAGTGCAGAGAAGGTTCTTGCCATCAGTCACTGCAATTGTCCGGCAAGAGCACAGGTGCTCAAAGAGGCTTTTGAAGAGAGAATGAAACTTGCAAAGATCGTAGTCCTTGATACAGCGGGTGTAAGTTCTATGTATGCAAATGACGGCGGAGTGATCGTTGCAGTATAAACTAATTGTTTTCTTTTGCAGTAAAGTGTGCTATAATCAGAAAATACGAAATATTGATGCAAAGGAGATCTATCATGAGCCAGAAGAAAGTCGATGCTTATAAGGCCAGAAAAGGACTGCATAACAAAACAGACAGAAAAGAAAAAGTACTTTTTGGACTGGAAATGTTTGCCTGGGCATTCATTTGTGTTGTGATTGTTGCATGGATTGGTTATTCTGCATATGTAAAAGTGACAGGAGCCAAAGAGAATGTGGTTCAGAATACAGTAATGGATACTACTGCACTTGACAATTACATTTCGAATCTGTCAACAGATGCATCCGATGGTACAGACAGCACTGATGCAGATACAGCGGAGGAAGAAGATACAACAGCTTCCACTGATACAGACAGTGAAGATGCTGATGCAGCAGACACAACCGCAGATGATTCTGAAACGGAAACCGCAGATAAATCTGAAGAAGCAGATGATACAAATGTAGCAGACGATAAAGCTGCAGAAACAGCAGATTCAACAACGGATGCAGACAGCGCAGATGCTAAATAGAAATTGAATCTCTGATGGATTCACAGAAGAAAAGCAATAAAAAATCCCCGGATGATCCGGGGATTTTTTTGAGGTTTAATCCGTATAGAAAAGTGCGGAATTCAATCCTCTCGCGTTAACAAAAATTATAAATTATAATTTTGTAACGTTTGCAGCCTGCATACCACGAGCGCCTTCTGTTAAGTCGTATGTTACAGCCTGTCCTTCTTCAAGGGATTTGAATCCTTCACCATTGATAGCGGAGAAATGTACAAATACGTCTGCACCGTCTTCACCAGTGATAAATCCGTAACCTTTTTCTGCGTTGAACCATTTTACAGTTCCCTTGTTCATGTTGTTACCTCCATAAAAAATAAAAAAATTATATAGTTTCTGGCAAATAAAAAAATCACCAGATTTTACAGATTATATACTGTTATATAATCTCTAAAAACCAGTGACTATACATTAAATAATCCAGATATGAACTGATTATATCTCCCGCATTTTGAATTGTCAAGCAAAAAAGACTGCACATCAGTAAAAAAAGGCTTTATAAAAGAAGAAGTTTCGTGTATTATGTATATCAGAAAGTTATTGTCAAACGACAACGAAGGGAGAGAATTGCATGGGTATTCTGATTCAGGGAGGACGTATCGTAGATGCGGCTACTGACACTGATAAAAAAGGCGATATTTATCTGGAAGATGGCGTGATCACCGAGATCGGTGAGAAACTTAAAATAAAAGATAAAAGCGACAAAGTAATAGATGCGAAGGGATGTCTGGTAATGCCGGGACTGATCGATCTTCACGTTCATTTCAGAGATCCGGGACAGACACAGAAAGAGGATATAGAGACAGGTTCCCGGGCTGCTGCAAGAGGTGGTGTGACAACGGTTGTTGCAATGCCGAATACAACACCGGTAATTGACAGTCCGGATCGTGTAAATTATGTGCATAATAAGGCAAAACAGCTTGCCGGCATTCATGTGCTCCAGGCAGGTGCCATTACGCAGGGGGAGAAGGGACAGGAACTTTCTGATATCGAAGGAATGGTAAAAGCGGGAATCCCGGCATTATCTGAAGACGGCAAATCTGTTATGAATACCAGACTTTGCAAAGAAGCTATGGAAGTGGCAGAGAAATTCAATGTTCCGATTTTTGCTCACTGTGAGGATATTGATCTGCGCGGTGATGGATGTATGAATGAGGATGAGAATGCGCGGAGACTTGGTCTGCCAGGTATCTGCAATGCAGTTGAGGATGTGATCGCAGCGAGAGATATTCTTCTTGCCAGAGAGACAGGGGCAAGACTGCATCTGTGCCATTGTTCCACAGAAGGTGTTGCGAAGATGATGGAGATTGTGAAGGAAGAGGGATTGGACAATATCACAGCAGAGGTTTGCCCGCATCATTTTATCCTCACTTCCGATGATATTAAATGTGATGATCCAAACTATAAGATGAACCCTCCTCTTCGTACGAAGAAAGATGTAGATGCACTGATCCGAGGACTGAAGGATGGTTCCTTTAAAGTGATCAGTACAGATCATGCACCTCATGCAGTGCCGGAGAAGACAGGCTCTATCCGGAATGCGGCTTTTGGCATTGTGGGAATTGAGACAAGCTTTGCATTGTCTTATACTGCACTTGTAGAAACTGGAATTCTTACAATCTCACAGCTTATTGAGAAAATGAGCTGGAACCCGGCACAGATTCTGGGAAGTGACAGAGGTACACTTCAGAAGGGACATCCGGCAGACATTGTCATTGCAGACATTGATCACGAATATAAAATAGATAAAAATGAATTTGCTTCCAAAGGACGCAACACACCATTTGACGGATGGAAAGTAAAGGGAAAAATTCTCTATACAATCTGTGATGGAAAAGTTGTATACCAGAATGCATAAAAATACCATATCAATATTCAGGAGGAAAGACTCATGATCAACAAACTTATTGAAAACATTAAAAAAACAAACGCTCCTATCGTAGTAGGACTGGA
>OHBP01001169.1_pt1 | contig 11026 bp, 10 predicted proteins | sample 1577471 | NCBI WGS metagenome assembly OHBP01 (sample SAMEA3879503, study PRJEB24766) | human gut metagenome | biome: human-associated habitat; feature: feces | place: USA | collected 1985/1987
TGTGAGCGGATTAACATCAGCTGCAAATGGCTGGAAAGCTGCTGGTGCAACATTAACATCCTGTGCTGGCTGCTGTGGCATTCCGTATCCATATGGCATACCCATATTTGGCTGCATTCCCATATTTGGCTGTGCCATTCCATAGCCATATGGCATGCCCATATTAGGCTGCATTCCCATATTCTGTTGTGGCATTCCCTGCTGCATATATGGCTGCTGTGCCGACATATCGTTAACAGGCTGCTGCATCTGCTGTGGCTGTGCCTGTGGCTGAACTGGCTGCTGTGGTGCTGCTGTAGCTGCCTGACTTTCCTGACCTGCTGTAGCACCAGTTGAAGCTGTTGCCTTATCAGAATCAGTCTGACCTCCCATTGTTGGATCAAGTGAGAACATATTAAGCAGTTCTCTTGCGAAATCTATAGGATATAACTGCATTATCTCACTATCAATAAGATCTCCTATCTGCATTTTAAATGCAACCATAACAAAAGGTTCTGCTAAAAATGGTGGAAGTGAATCATCTATTTCGTTATATGTTTCCACAATATTAGCTATAGGTGGACTTATATCTATTTTTCTGTTGAACATAGATGAAAGTGATGTTGCCGCAGAACCCATCATCTGGTTCATAGCCTCACCTATTGCACTAAGATGAAGATCAGTAAGTTCTTCACTATCATCAGCATTACCAGCTCCACCCATCATGAGATCTGTTATTATCTTTACATCTTTTTCTTTTAATATAAGCACATTGTTTCCATCAAGACCTTCTTTATATCTTATCTGTAACATTACACAAGGTCTGTCATACTTTCTTGAAAGATGATCCCAATCTGCCACCTCAACTCTAGGTGTAGTTATATTTACCTTCTGATTAAGCAGTGAACTAAGAGTAGTCGCTGCTGTTCCCATACTTATGTTAGATATTTCACCAACTGCATCCTTTTCGTAATCAGAAAGAACCTCATCAGCACCTGGATCATTGTTTGTAGTATTATTATCACCAGTTACGCTGCCATCATCCTGAGTTGTCATATCCGCATTATCATTGCTGTTGTTATTATCATTATCATTATCCATTCCATTTAATAATGCGTTTATCTCATCCTGTGATAACATGCCATCCATCTGTTACTCACTCTCCTCTCTAATTACGTCTGTTATCCTAACTGCGTATTTATCTTCAAAGTAACCAGGTAATGCATTGAACTTTTTAATATTGCCCACATATACATCAAGCTCCTGGTCAACTTTTTTATCAATTTTAATTATATCTCCTATCTGAAGATTAACAAAATCTGAAACGTTAACCTTAGATTCACCAAGAATAGCCTTAATAGGTACTTTTGTCTTACTAATTACATTTTCAATAACTTCACCATACATTGTTGGATCCTTCTCCTGCATATTGGAGAACCAGAACTTGGTGTTAAGCTTATCCATAACTGGCTCAAGCAAAGTATATGGAAGACATACATTCATAAGACCTTCAACATCACCAATCTTAAGATTGATAGTTATAATAGCAATCGTTTCTGTCGGTGATATAATCTGTGCAAACTGTGAGTTTGTTTCTATTCTTTCAAGCCTTGGTGTTACTTTAATAACATTCTCCCACGGCTCTTTTAAAAGATTAACACATATTGAAAAAATTCTTTCTATAATGGTAAGCTCTATCTCAGAAAAATCTCTTTCCTTATCAAGAGCTGTACCTGTTCCTCCCAGCAGTCTGTCAACTATAGCAAATCCCAGGTTTGATGCCATCTCCATAACCATATTGCCCGCTAATGGTTTCATACTTACAACACCAAGCAGAACTGGGTTAGACAAAGCATTTGAAAATTCTGAATATATTACTACTTCTGAATTTACTATATCAACGTTGACTGATTTTCTTAAATAGGCTGGAAGATTAGTTGCTAGAAGTCTTCCAAAATGTTCAAAGATAATTTCCAGAGTTCTTAAATGTTCCTTGGAGAACTTAGATGGTCTTGCAAAGTCATAATTCTTAACCTGTTTTTCATCAGTGCCCTTCATTTCTTCAACATCTAACTCTCCACTGCTAAGAGCCTTCAAAAGATTATCTATCTCGTCTTGCGATAAGACATCTGGCATATCTTCCTCACCTCCTTATATTTCTTAATCATAAACGCATTCCTTTTATTTACTGTACTACTATAGATACAATCACTGATGTTATACATTTTGTCTGGAATGTATCCTGCAGCTGTGTTAACAGTTCGCTCTCTATAGTTGTTTTGCTTGCTGCTATTGTACTATATGTATATTTCATAGCCTCTGTCTGGACTGCATTTACTATAACTTTCATTCCATTGTTAATTGTAGTGCTTTTAGCCGAATAATCCTTAGCTTTAGTATTAAGACCAAGTGACACATTCATAACAGCATAATGAGTTCTTCCGCCATCTGTATAAGATATCATTATATCATTGGAACCATTATTAGTCACATCCACATAAGATGTATCTTCTATTTCTCCACCAGATGATGAACTCTTATCTGAATTATCAATACCAGCTACATCAAGATCTATTATTTCTGCAACTTTCCCTATAAGCTTATTCGTTTTATTATTAGTTGACACCAATGAAAATGTAAGAATAACCGTAAGTGCAAGATTAATAAGTACAAGCGCTAGTGTTATTACATTTAATGTACTTTTTTTCATATGCTTTCTCCTTTTACTGAATATCTTTATTCAGGTTATTATATATTCTTATCTCAACGCGGCGGTTCTGGGCTCTTCCTTCTGCTGTTGAATTATCAGCTACCGGAACGTTTTCACCTCTTCCTGATGCCGTCATAGTCTTAGAATCGAAATTCTTATTTTTCACAAGATAATTATATACGCTATGTGCTCTATGAACAGAAAGCATCATGTTATCAGGATACTTTGCTGTACTGATTGGATTGCTGTCTGTATGTCCTTCTATGGTTATGTAATTATCATTGTACTGATATATTGCATCAGCAACGCTATCCAAAAGCTTAACTGCCTCTGGTGTAAGCTCTGCATCTCCCGAATTAAATAGAACACCACCATTCATGTTAAGCATAACATATTTGCTTGTTGCAGTTATTTCAACCTGATTATTTACATTAGCAGACTTCAGATTGTTTTCTATCTGTTCTGCCATGTTTTCAGACTCTTTTATACCTTCTTTTTCTATCTGCTCCTGGGCACTTTTAACCTCTTCAGTGAATTCACCATCAGTGTTAAGACCCATATTATTGTAATAACTGCTAAGATCATTAAGCTGTGTTGCTCCACTTCCAACGAGTATTCCTTCATCAGTAAGTGCCGAGCCGCCTGCCGAAAATATACTAAAGCTTGCATTAAGTGATGCTGCTACTTTTTCAAACTTTTCTGCATCTACTGTTGACATAGAGAAAAGCAAAACGAAGAAGCACAACAGCAGATTCATCAAATCACTAAAAGTACTCATCCACGCTGGTGAACCAGCTGGCTGTTCCTGAGCTCTTCTTTTAGCCATTAAGCTTCACCTCCACCTTCTTCTCCTATGCCTGTTCTTGAAACTGGTGAAAGGAATGACTTAAGCTTTTCTTCTATAACTCTTGGATTTTCACCTGCCTGTATTGAAAGAAGACCTTCAATAACTATCTCCTTAAGCTGATACTCAACAGAATTCTGTGCCTTTAACTTGTTAGCAATAGGCGTACAGAACCAGTTAGCTATAAGTGAACCATAGAGAGTTGTAAGCAAAGCTGTTGCCATCGAAGGTCCGATTGCCGAAGAATCCTGAAGATCCTTTAACATATTTACAAGACCTATCAGTGTTCCTATCATACCCCAGGCAGGACCAAGTGTAGCCCATGTTTCGAAGAAGCCAGCTACGCCTCTGTGCCTTTCATCCATATTCATAAGTTCCGTTTCAAGAATTCCTCTTACAAGTTCAGGCTCTGTACCATCTACTATAAGAAGAATACCTTTTTTCATGAATTCATCATCTAAATTCTGAGCAACCTCTTCAAGAGCAAGAAGTCCTTCTTTTCTTGCAACGTTAGATAATTCAATAATCTTAGATATCGTAGCTCCGTGATCATACTTTGGATCTTTAAATGCAAGACCGACTCCCTTAAAGCTTCCAAGGAAATCTTTTAGAGTATAAGAGGTTATAAGTCCTGATAATGAACCTCCAATTGTAATAATAATTGAAGGAACATCAACGAAATTCTGTAAAGTGGAAACTCCGTTTCCCCACAGAATACCGAATACTACCATTACTGCTCCGACAATAATACCAATAAGTGTAGCTATATCCATTCAATACACCATCCATTCTTTTGTTGTGGGGTAAACTTATCCATATAAATACAATACCCCCATGTAAACTATCTATATTAAAACACCAATGGCAAAATATTGCAACAAAATACTGCCATTTTATGCATATTTTTCTATTTTATCAGATGCGCTGCAGAATATCTTCTGCAGCGTTTCATTCATGCATGGATTACTTTAATCCAGTTAATTATCTCTTAAGGTTAATAAGCTCATCAAGCAACGTATCTGATACAGTTATTATTCTTGAATTCGCCTGATATCCTCTCTGTGTTGTAATCATATTAGTAAATTCTGCTGCAAGGTCTACATTGGACATCTCAAGAACACCTGACTGAATCTTTCCAGCTGTATCTGATATTTCCTTTCCTTCACCATCAAATATTCCTGAATTAAGAGTTGCCTTATAAAGGTTTTCACCAACCTTTTCAAGACCAGCCGGATTAGTAAACTCTGTTACAGCTATCTGTCCTACATACTTTGTATCACCATTACTGTAGCTTGCAACCAAACGTCCTGATGTATCTATACCTACAGATGTCATAGTACCAGCTGCTTTACCACCGCCAACATATCCACCTGCATCATTATCATATATACCGTATGTCTGATTGATTGAAGTTTTATCCTTAATCATTTTAAGTCCTGATACATTAACTGATATTTCATGGTTATCATTACCTATATCACCAAGGTTAGTTCCATCTGGATCTTCTATAGTAAATGTGATGTTATCACTATCACCGTTTTTTACAAAAACGCCTGTATCAGAGTTGAATGTGATAGTGTCATTAGTTAATATTGAAAGGTTAGTCTTTTCTCCATCCTTTGTTACAGACGAACCTTCTACAGAATATGTAACCTGACTTCCTGTAGTACCTGATGTACCCGTTCTTTTTATTTTGATAGTAGCCTGATATGAACTGCCTAAACTATCATAGAAGTTAAGTGTTGCAGTAGTATCTTCATCCGAAGAAGAATTGATATTACCAGTTAATGTAAGTCCTGTTGTCTTCTCTGGCATAGTATACTTAGTATCAGCGGATTCAAGATATAACTTAGATACCTTATCCTTAACTACATCACCTGTTTCAGGATCTACCTGCCATCCCATAACATTAGCTCCTGACTGGGTAACAAGTGCTCCTGCTTCATCTCTTGTAAAGTTTCCTGCTCTTGTAAAGAATGTTTCTCCACCACTGCTTACTATAAAGAATGCATTAGCTCCTGTTATTGCAAGGTCTGTAGCATTATCTGTTCTTTCTGTAGAGCCTTCTGATGTTATCGATGTTGATATAGCACCAACCGATGAACCAAGACCTATCTGTTTTGCATTGGTACCACCTCTTCCAGTAGTTGCATTAGGTCCTGTAGCTGTCTGTGTTGTCTGATAGAACACTTCATTAAAAGTCATAGACTGTGACTTGTAAGCAACTGTATTAACGTTAGCTATATTGTTACCTATAACATCCATTCTCGTCTGGTGTGCTCTTATGCCTGATACACCAGAGAACAATGATCTCATCATAATATTGTTCCTCCATATTGCCTATACCTGTATTTATTGATGAGCGTCCATTCCTTCTGTCATTCAGGAATGGATAGCATCCTTTATGGTCCTGCTATATAATCACCGCACCATCAATATTCGTATATATATTATCTTCACTTGAATTCTGGTCAATTGCTGTTATAACCATTTTTTTATCAGTATTAACTATGAAAGCAAGATCATCCACAAGCACAAGGGATTCCTTGATTCCTTTATCAGATGCTTTTTTAGTACCTTCTTCAAGTCTTGTCATCTGGTCGTCAGTAAGTCTGATATCTCTCTGAGTAAGTCTTGCATCAGCGTGCTTTGTAAATCTTATCTGTCCCGTGACAGCTTTTTTTACATCCGTTCTTTCTGATACAAGCTCATCTATCGACTTCTGCCTGCTTAATATTTCAGTAAATGAAGGGCCATCATAACTGGCATTAACATCCTGTTTCTTTCTCTTACTGATGACTTCGGCCATTCGTTCAATTGAATTAATATTATTGTTAATCATATTATTCATACGAATCTCCTGTTCCTGTCCAGATACTTAAACTCCTTTTACAGTATCCCTTTACTTTGTCTTATTGTCTGTATCAGTTTTGCTGCTACCTGTAGTGCTTCCACTATTATTCCACTTTTCATAGTAATCCTTGTCAATAACCTGATCAACATCGTTGATATCATAAAGGTTACCATTAATACCAAGATATACTATTCCATCAATCTCCTGCCAGCCATTAACTATACCACCTGCATAACCTGTGCTGTTAGTATCTGTCTTTACTATAACAGCCTTGCCTATAAGATTAGATGCTGTCTGGCTGAGTACCCTTTCATTCATCTCACTAGTAGCTTCTACCTGTGAGAAGGTTGCCATCTGTGCCATATAATCTGAATTACTTGTAGGCTCAAGGGGATCCTGGTTCTGCATTTCTGCTACAAGAAGGCTTAAGAAATTCTCCATATTAAGAGTATTTGATTTCTTTGTGTTAGATGTCTTAGATGTAGAACTCATAATCTGATTAGACACTTTACCTGTTGTATCTATAGTTCCTGCCATAATATCATCTCCTTTCACATGTTAAAATTTTAAGTAATAATTGCTTTAATATCAGATAAAACTCTTGCATTATGCCATATATTCAACACTGCTGTTTCCATTCTGTATTGAATCTTTTCTTCTGATATCCTGTGCACTTACAGTCTCATCTTCATCATCCATATAGTCGGATAAATTAAGCTTTTTGTTTATCTTTTGCTCTGACTGCTTTCTTTCAGACTCGTTTTGTCCAAAGTTCTGTCCCGCTTCAAACTGATGAGTCATAACAGTAATCTCTACAGCCTCTACTTTTATTCCCTGATTCTGGAAATTCTCTTTAAGAGCTGTTACCTGATTCTCAAGTGCTGTCTTGACCTGTTCATTCTGAGCTGCTATCTGGGCTGAAAGAATACCATTCTTAGCTGTAACCGTAACATGAACACTTCCAAGTCTTTCAGGATTAAGCATCACCTCTATACTTGTAAGCTCTCTTCCCGATGAAAGCTTAATCTGGTCTATAACCTGATTAACTATATCTGCTTCACTTACACGTGAAGTATCCTCAGTTACAATGTCAGCAAAACTATCCTTCATGCTCTGGATAATACTATCAGCAACACCGCCATAGCTTTGTGTATTGTGATTCTGTTCGCCTGTATGTTCGCCTGTATGTTCGCCTGTACTCTCCTCATTTTTTGAAGAGCCCTGTGCTGTAACCTTAGCAGCAAGTACGTCACTAAGTGACTCTGTTTCAGAAACTGACTGATTATCTGTTATACTGCTATCTGTATTCTTTACAACTGTTTCATCTGTATCTTTTTTTACCACAGCATCCGTTCTTACCACTAACACAGCATCATCAACATCTGTGTTTAACATATCTGCTATATCTTCCTGTGCTGTATTAACAGCATCCAGAACCGATGTAAGCTTACCAGACATATCATCATCTGTTATAAGTGTTATAGAATCAGCGCCTGTTAAAGCACTCACCAGCTCAGTAACTTTTACTACCGAAAGTAAATCATTATCTGTTATCCCAAGCACTTCCATCGCCTTAGCTATGTCTTCATCAGAAACATCCAGTTCTTCCTTAATAGTATCCTTCACATTCTGAACTGCATCATTTACTTTTTCATCAGACTTATTATCCTGTTTACTCTTGTCAGTTTTATCAGCTTTACCTGTGTCAGCTGCATTCTGCTTTTTATCAACCGCATCTGTATCAGCTTTAGTATTCTTTGTATCAGTTGTATTCTGGTCTTTAGCTGATTTTACATCATCTGCTATTCCAAGCTTACTATCTGATGAACCTGTTCCTGCATTAGAAGTATTCTTAGATATTGAGGCTGCCATGACAGACTTAAAATCTGATGATTTGCTTTTGGTATTACTGCTTTTTGAAGCTGTTCCTGAAGAAGTATTTCTTACTGCCACAGCTCCCGTAACTGCTGAACTTACCATACTTTTTACCTCCTTTCCTGATATATCCGTGAGTGCCTTATTCACATACAACACTCACAGCATCTTATATATGTAACAGATTAAAGATTATACGACTGCTAATCTTATAATCTAATTACCAGTGTTAACTCTATGGATACATAATCTTTGTTATCTTAGCTGCATATACAGGATCCATAGCTGCAAGAACTGCACCTCTCTGCTTTGAAGTCATACAGTTAAGAATCTTGGCAACAAGGTTGGTATCACCTGTCATTTCTTCAAGAATAGCTGCTGCTTTATCAGCATCCATCTTTGAATATGCCTCTGCCCAGTCCTTAACGCGCTGTGATTCCTGAAGATCCTTAACAACCTGCTGGTATAGCTTTGCTGCATTATCTGCATCTATTGACTCATACCACTGCTTATAGTTTTCTATATCTGGTGCATTATCTGCATATACAACCTCACGGTCAAACTTATCTTTAAGGTCCTGATAATACTGTGCATTTTCTTCAAATACCTTAAGTCTTGCAATCTCAGCCTGAAGCTCTGATATAGTCTGCGAATCTGACGAATCTGAATTCTTGTAATTATCAAGTTGTGACTCAAGCTCATTAATTCTGTCTATTGCCTCCGAGAGGTTCTTATATTTACCACCTGTTTCTTTGGCTATATCCTCGTCTGTTGCAGCTGGAAGAATCATATTGACACCTGGAATATTCTTAAGGTAAGGACGCAGCATACTGCCTATACCGCCAACATTCATCTTTATAAGCAATGCAAATATAGCAAGCCATACGATAATAACAGCAAGTACAATAAGTATATTAAGGAACTTATTGCCACCAGCACTTTCAGATTCTTCACCCATGTCTAAGTCATTATCAATATCTAATTCTTCCTTGGATTTCTTCTTTGCCATAATAATCTGTTCTCCATATTAATTCATCTGTGTTTTCTATAATACTTTATTATAGTTATCATAACAATCACACATCATCTTCTCTATTATTATAATTGAAACTTACAACTTCATCAATCTCTTTCATTTCCTGGGCGTTTAATTCATGTAAAAATTCTTCAAAAGCTTTTTCTTTCAACTTTTCCTGAACCTTTCTTTCTTTAACTGCCACCGTCAGCTTCATCATAGCTGTTTCTACATTCTTTTCAGCAAGTCTTACCCTTACAGCTTGGTTCTTTACCATATCCTCTGTTATCTCTATAGCCTCATTGCACCTTCTTATCTTTGCAATATCCAGCTTTCCAGAAGCTAATGCCCTAGCCTGAGCCTTATATGAATTTAAAGTATCAACTATGCTTCTCATTCTGTTTTCTTCATCATGAAGTGCACCTAACATCTGCGCATATTCTGTCTTAGCCTGTGTTTCCATACGCTCCTTTATGTTAAGCACATTCTGCATACTATATATAAACTTTGCCATTATCCATCTTTCTTTGATATACCTGTCTGTTTCTTAAGCAGAAGTTATTCTGATATCCATGATTATAAAGGCTTCACATCATTATCTTCTCTGTCCTGAAGGTGGACCTCCAAGTTTTAGCTTACCTGTTTCAAAATCATCATAATCTGCAAACAGTTCAATAAGCTCTTGTAGTTCTTCTTCAAATGAAAACTTTTCATCTGTCTGCTGCATAAGAAACCTGTTAACGGCATCTATCTTATATATGGCATAATCTATATTTCTGTTAGAACCACTCTTGTATGCTCCTATATTTATAAGATCCTCTGCTTCATTATAGGTTGCAAGAACTGTTTTTAATCTTCCTGCTGCCTTCTTATGTTCCTTTGTAACTATCTGGCTCATACATCTTGAGATGCTCTGAAGTACATCAATCGCCGGATAATGATTTTTATGTCCAAGCTTTCTTGATAACATGATGTGTCCATCAAGAATACTTCTTGCTGTATCAGTGATAGGCTCATTAAAATCATCTCCATCTACAAGCACTGTATAAAGTCCTGTTATTGAGCCCCTGTCTGACATACCAGCCCTTTCAAGAAGCTTAGGCATCTCACTGTATACACTTGGCGGATAGCCCCTTGTTACTGGCGGCTCACCAGATGCAAGCCCAATCTCTCTTTGTGCCATAGAGAAACGTGTCAATGAATCCATCATAAGAAGAACATCTTTTCCCTGATCCCTGAAATATTCTGCAATAGCTGTCGCTGTCTTAGCAGCCTTATTTCTTATAAGTGCCGGTTTATCAGATGTTGCAACAACAAGTACGCTTCTCTTCATACCTTCAGGTCCTAAGTCTCGTTCTATAAACTCTCTTACTTCTCTTCCTCGCTCACCTATAAGAGCAATTACATTGATGTCCGCTTTTGTATTTCTTGCAAACATACCAAGCAATGTACTTTTACCCACACCACTTCCTGCAAATATACCAATACGCTGACCTTTTCCGACTGTCAGAAGTCCATCAACCGCTTTGACACCAAGCGGAAGCACCTGATTAATAATCACTCTCTTCATCGGATCCGGAGGAGCGGCTTCTACCGGATATGTATCTGTTAAATCTGCAATATCGCCTTCCATTGGATTGCCAAGTCCATCAAGCGTATGTCCAAGTATTCCGTTGCCAACTTTAACTTCAAGAGGCTTTTCTGTATTTTCAACTATACATCCCGGTCCTATTCCGTCAACATTTTCAA
>OHBP01001196.1_pt1 | contig 10778 bp, 5 predicted proteins | sample 1577471 | NCBI WGS metagenome assembly OHBP01 (sample SAMEA3879503, study PRJEB24766) | human gut metagenome | biome: human-associated habitat; feature: feces | place: USA | collected 1985/1987
GCGGATGATGCCTTGGAACATACATTTTTTGTGCACAAAGGATATCAGCCTTCCTATAATTACGGTAAAGACATCAACTGGCAATATTGGCCGGTACAGGACAATGAGTTGCGCTGGCAGTTGCATCGCCATAAATGGTTCACCCCGATGGGAAAAGCATATAGAATCTCAGGGGATGAGAAATATGCCAAAGAATGGGCATACCAATATATGGACTGGATTAAGAAGAATCCTCTGACAACCGTAGAGAAAGAAGAATACGAACTTGTTAGTGCAGGTGAAGTAAAAGGAAATGCTGAGAATGTACGCTTTGCATGGCGTCCGCTGGAAGTAAGTAACCGTTTGCAGGATCAGACACTGCAATTTCTATTGTTTATTCCCTCACAGGCTTTTACTCCGGAGTTCCTGACCGAGTTCCTCATTAATTACCATCGGCATGCCTTACACATTCTGGGCAATTACTCCGATCAAGGCAACCATCTGTTGTTCGAAGCACAGCGTATGGTCTATGCAGGTGCATTTTTCCCTGAATTTAAAGAGGCAACCGGATGGAGAGAGAGTGGGATAAGCATTTTGAACCGTGAAATAAAAAAACAGGTTTACCCGGACGGCGGTCAATATGAACTGGACCCGCACTATCATTTGGCGGCAATCAATATCTTCTGCAAGGCCCTGCGTATGGCAGACGTCAATGGTTTCCGTCAGGAATTTCCTGCCGAATACGTGAATACTGTGAAAAATATGATTGAGTTCTACTCTAATATCTGTTTCCCGGATTACAGTAATCCTTGTTTCAGTGATGCGAAACTGGGAGACCGCCCGGCAGAAGTCCGCAATTATCAAGACTGGCTCAAACTGTTTCCGGATTGCGACTGGATTCGTTATTATGCTACTGAAGGTCGTGAAGGTTCCCCCCTACCCAACCTTTCTCACGGAGCCTTGACTTCCGGTTTCTTTACTTTCAGAAATGGCTGGAAACAAGATGCTACTGTAATGGTAGTAAAGGCCGGTCCCAAAGGTGAGTGGCACTGTCAACCGGATAACGGAACTTTTGAGCTTTGGTTCAATGGTTGGAATCTCTTTCCGGATAGCGGTTCATACGTCTATGCCGGTGATGATGAAGTGATGAAACTTCGCAACTGGTTCCGCCGGACAAGTTCACATAATACCCTGACACTGGATGAGAAAAACTTGCAGACCACACAATCCGTTACTAAACTTTGGCAACCCGAAGGTAATGAACAAATCCTGGTGACAGAGAATCCTCATTATGAGGGTTTGAAGCACAGACGTTCTGTCTTCTTTGTAGACCAATCTTATTTTGTCATTGTCGATGAGGCTGTGGGAGATGCAAAAGGAACAGTGAATCTGAACTATCATTTATGTGAAGGTACTGTAAATGTGGATGGAAAGAACCATATTCTGACCACCGCTTATGACGGGCCAAGCAATATGAAGCTACAATGTTTTGCCGAAAAGAAAGCTTCGATAAGAGAAAAAGAAGGATGGCGTTCAACTGCTTATCGCGTACGTGTACCCCGTACTTCGGTTTCTTTTGATGTGGACAAAAAGGATTCGGAAGCTGTACGCTACATAACCATTATCTATCCTTCGAAAAATGCAGCTTCTTTTCCTGCATTCAAGGCTAAATTCCTGAATAAGAAGTTTGATGAGAATGGAGTGAAGATAGAAATATCTGTTGATGGAAAGAAACGTCAATTGGAGTATAAACTATAAGAAGACTTTTATTATGAATCGCTTATCATACTTATTTTTGCCTCTCACTGCCATCGGAGTCTCCGCTTGCAGCTCCAATAAGGCCAAAGAGGAGGTGAAACGTCCGAACATTATCTTTATGATGACAGACGACCATACTACGCAGGCTATGTCATGCTACGGTGGACGCCTCTTGCAAACTCCCAATATGGATCGGATTGCCAATGAAGGTATTCGTATGGACAATTGCTATGCGGTCAATGCTTTATCCGGTCCGTCAAGAGCTTGTATCTTGACGGGCAAATTCAGCCACATCAATGGATTCACTGATAATGCCAGTACTTTCGACGGCAACCAACAGACCTTTCCCAAATTATTACAGTCGGCAGGATACCAAACTTCGATTATCGGTAAATGGCATCTGATTACTGAACCTCAGGGATTTGATTATTGGTGCATCTTGACCGGACAACATGAACAAGGGGATTATTATAATCCCGATTTCAACGAGAACGGAAAGCAGATTGTAGAACAGGGCTATGCTACCGATATTATCACGGATAAGGCCATCGAGTATCTGGAACACAGAGACAAAAGCAAGCCTTTCTGCATGATGTACCACCAGAAAGCTCCGCATCGTAACTGGATGCCTGCCCCCCGCCACTTGGGTATGTTCAATAATACCGTTTTTCCTGAACCGGCCACACTCTTCGATACGTATGAGGGAAGAGGTTCCGCTGCCAAGGAACAGGATATGTCTATTGAACATACATTGACCAATGATTGGGACCTGAAACTGCTGACTCGTGAAGAAATGTTGAAAGACACGACCAATCGCCTCTATCAGGTCTACAAACGCATGCCGGCTGATGTGCAGAATAAATGGGATTCAGTATATGCCCAGCGCATTGCCGAGTATCGCAGTGGTAAACTGGAAGGTAAAGAGTTGATCAGCTGGAAGTATCAGCAATATATGCGGGATTACCTGGCTACAATTGTTGCTGTGGATGAAAATATAGGGCGGTTACTCAGTTATCTGGAAAAAATCGGTGAGTTGGACAATACAATCATTATCTACACTTCGGATCAGGGTTTCTTCCTGGGCGAACATGGTTGGTTCGATAAACGCTTCATGTATGAGGAATGTCAGCGTATGCCACTGGTCATCCGCTACCCGAAGGCAATCAAGAGCGGAAGTGTTTCGAATGCCATTGCCATGAATGTGGATTTTGCTCCCACTTTGCTGGATTTTGCCGGAGTAGACATACCCGCCGATATTCAAGGCCAGTCGCTCAAACCGATTTTGGATAATGAGGGAAAAGTACCGGCAGACTGGAGAAAAGCCGCCTATTACCACTATTATGAGTATCCGGCGGAACATTCGGTTAAAAGACATTATGGTATTCGTACAGCTGATTTTAAACTGATTCACTTCTATAATGATGTGGACGAATGGGAAATGTACGATTTGAAGAATGATCCGAATGAATTGAATAATGTGTTTGACAAACCAGAGTATGCCGACAAGCGGACAGAACTGATGTCACTGCTGAAAGAAACCCAAAAGCAGTATAAGGATGATGATCCGGATGAAAAAGTAAATGAGCTGTTCAAAGGTGACAGACGATTGATGAAAAATAGATAATCTAAATGAATACCATGAATAGAAGAAGTTTTTTAAAAAATACAAGCTGGTCCTTCCTCGGATTAGCAGTTTCCGGTAGCTTATTGTCCGCATGCCAACGCGGAACTGCCGCAGGAAAGAAAATTATGCCCTCTGCCAGTAATCTGAAATATTTCTGGGGAGACTTGCATAACCACTGCAACATAACCTACGGTCATGGCGACATGCGTTCTGCGTTCGAAGCCGCCAAGGGGCAATTGGATTTTGTATCTGTCACTCCACATGCCATGTGGCCTGACATACCCGGGGCAGATGATCCTCGCCTGAAGTGGGTGATTGATTATCATACCGGTGCTTTCAAGCGTTTGCGCGAGGGAGGCTATGAGAAATACGTAGCCATGACCAATGAGTACAATAAGGAAGGAGAATTTCTTGCCTTTGTAGGTTATGAGGCACACAGCATGGAACATGGAGATCATGTGGCCCTGAACTATGACCTGGATGCGCCGTTGGTGGAATGTACCTCCATTGAAGACTGGAAACAAAAAGCCCGCGGACATAAAGTATTTATAACTCCGCATCACATGGGTTACCAGACGGGCTATCGCGGATATAACTGGAACTTCTTTACGGAAGGAGACCAGACTCCGTTCGTAGAGATGTATTCCCGCCACGGATTGGCTGAAAGCGATCAGGGTGATTATAATTATCTGCACGATATGGGACCTCGCCAATGGGAAGGTACAATTCAGTGTGGATTGGAGCAAGGCAAGAAATTCGGTATTATGGGCTCTACAGATCAGCACGCCGGATATCCGGGTAGTTATGGCGATGGGCGTATAGGTGTACTGGCAGAGTCATTGACCCGTGATAAGATCTGGGATGCAATGAAGAACCGTCACGTTTGTTGCGCTACCGGTAATAAGATCAATATAGATTTTCGTCTGAACGACGCTTTTCCGGGCGATGTGGTACGGGGTAACAGTCGCCGTATTTATTTGAATGTGGAAGGCGGCAGTTGCATCGATTACATAGACATTGTCAAGAATCGGAAATGCATAGCCCGTTTAAGTGGTCCGTTGTTGCCCGAAATGCCGGAAGGAGACATGGTACGTTGTAAGGTAAAGATTGATTTTGGATGGAACCGTGAAGAGCAGTATGTACATTGGCAAGGTAAACTATCTATCAGCAAAGGAACTATCAATGCTGTGGAACCTTGCTTCCGTGGTGCTGCCTTCACTTCTCCGCAACCGGGAGAACCCGAGTTTGAGACAAAGGTGAACCGTATTGTGTCTGTTACGGACAAGGATACGGAGTTGGACATGTACAGTTCCAAGAATCCGAATACCACCACTCCCGCCATGCAGGCCGTCATTTTGGATGTCACTATGCCTAAAGACGGTATGATTACGGCAGAGTTCAACGGCAAGAAGTTTGAACATTCACTGGGCGAACTTCTGGAAGGTTCCCGCTCCCATTTCATGATCGGATGGCTTAGTGAGGCTATCCTATTCAACCGTGCAATGCCGGAAAGTTGCTTTATGGTTGAACATTATATGGAAGACACTGAACCCGAAAGAGATACGGACTATTACTATATCAGAGTTCGCCAGCGTGACCAGCAATGGGCATGGAGCTCTCCTATATGGGTGGAAAGAACATAATGTTTCCTTATTTGATGTAATAAATTATGGAATACGCAATTGGCATTGATTTAGGTGGTACATCTATAAAATATGCTTTGGTAGATAAAGCGGGTAATTCTTTCTTTGAGGGAAAATTACCCTCTTTTGCTTCTGTCTCGGCTGCAAAAGTGATGGAACAGCTGATAAAGGCTGCCACCTTTCTGAAAGATGAAGCCGCAAAACAGAACTGGACCGTACTGGGCATAGGGCTCGGTACACCGGGAATTGTAGATGAAACAAACCGTATCGTACTGGGAGGTGCAGAAAATATTGTCGGCTGGGAAAACATAGATGTAGCCTCCCTTATGGAGAAACAGATGAGTTTACCGGTAGTTGTTGGAAATGATGCCAATCTGATGGGACTGGGAGAAACAAAATATGGTGCAGGAAGAGGTTGCACTCATGTGGTGTTTCTGACTGTAGGAACCGGTATCGGCGGAGCTGTCATCATTGATGGTAAATTGTTCAATGGATATGCTAACCGGGGTACGGAGTTGGGGCATGTACCGTTGATTGCCAACGGTGAACGTTGTGCCTGCGAACATTATGCTTCGACTGCCGCCTTGACAAGACGTTTTAACGCATTGGCGAAAGAGCAGAATTTAAGTTTTGATACGGAGATAAACGGGGAATTGATTGTTCACCTGTATCATGAAAATTTCCCGCTCGCTGTCGAGTGCATGAACGAACACTTTTACTATTTGGGCAGAGGAATTGCCGGCTTTGTCAATATCTTCAGTCCCCAACGGATTGTGATAGGAGGAGGTGTTGCAGAATCCGGCAGTTTCTATTTAGAGAAAATAAGGGCGGTAGTCAAAAAGCACGTAATAGCAGACTGTACCCTGAATACCAAGATTGTAGCAGCCGAATTGGGCAATAAAGCCGGTCTTATCGGTGCAGCATCACTAATTCTATAAACAAACGAATTATTATGAAAAATAACAAGAAATGGGGTATGCTGGCATTGATCATGATGTTCTGGTTTACCATTTCATTCATTACAAACATTCTCGGACCGTTAATTCCTGACATTATCCATAACTTTGAGCTGAAGGATCTGGCAATGGCGGGATTTATCCCGACTTCCTTCTTCCTGGCTTATGCCATCATGTCGATACCGGCAGGCATATTGATAGATAAATATGGAGAAAAGCCAGTGTTGTTTACCGGTTTCCTTATGCCATTTATCGGAACCGTCTTGTTTGCATGTTTCCCATTCTATTTGATATTACTGGTGTCTTCCTTTATTATCGGCTTGGGAATGGCCATGTTACAGACCGTAATTAACCCTTTGCAGCGTGTTGTCGGTGGAGAAGAGAACTATGCATTCATAGCCGAATTGGCACAGTTTGTGTTTGGAGTAGCATCGTTTATCAGTCCTTTGGTTTATACTTGGTTAATACATGCGCTGGCACCAGGAGTCTATCAGCCGGGAAAGAATTTCCTGCTTGATATTTTGGCGGACATCACTCCGGTCACTCTTCCCTGGGTTTCCCTTTATTGGGTATTCACAGTGTTATTGCTGATTATGCTGCTCATTGTGTCGTTGGTCCACTTCCCGCGCATTGAACTGAAAGATGATGAACGCAGCGGTTCTTCGGCTTCCTACAAGAAATTGTTCCGTCAAAGATACGTATGGCTTTTCTTCCTGGGAATCTTTTGTTATGTCAGTACAGAACAGGGAGTTTCTATTTTTATGAGTACTTTTCTGGAGCAGTATCATGGCATTGATCCGAAGACCGTGGGTGCGCAAAGCATCAGTTATTTCTGGGGTTCAATGACTGTCGGATGTTTGTTTGGTATGTTCCTGCTGAAGTTGATAGACAGTAAGCGTTTGCTGCAAATATCGGGCATACTTTCCATGAGTTTGCTGTTAATTGCATTATTCGGCTCCGCGGAAATAGCGGTGTGGGCTTTTCCTGCAATAGGCTTTTGTATCTCCATGATGTACTCCATAGTGTTTTCACTTGCCCTGAATACAGTAACCCAGAATCACGGTTCTTTTGCAGGCATCCTTTGTTCCGGAATAGTGGGAGGTGCAGGTGGTCCGCTGCTCGTCAGCCTGGTATCCGACGCCACTTCGTTGCGAACGGGAATGTTGCTTATTCTGATTTTCATGGGATACATTACGTTTATCGGCTTCTGGGCACACCCTTTGGTTAATAATAAGACAGTTAGCTTGAAAGAGCTGGTTACCTTCAAAAAACAAAAATAAGATTCTGAGATGAAAAAGATAGTATTGGGCTTATCGGCCCTCTGCCTGTTAATGGCATGTGGCAGTTCCGAGCAACCTGCCGTGATAAAGGTTTCCGAAGAAACATTGATGCATGAAGTCCGCGCAACTCCCTCTCCTGCCGATGGCACATACGTCAAGGTGAATCCACCGCGTTTCATGTGGCCGGACAAATTCCCTCATTTAGGTCCGGTGCTGGATGGAGTTCCGGGACAAGTAGATGAAAAGCCAAAAGTAGTTTACCGGATTCGTATCTCCCAAGACAAGAATTTTCGGAAAGATGTCCTTACCGGTGAACGTGCCTGGGCTTTCTTCAATCCTTTCCAGTGCCTGGCACAAGGGAAATGGTATTGGCAACATGCTTATGTTACCCCCGAAGGTACCGAAGAATGGTCGCCGGTTTACCAATTCTATATAGATAAAGATACACCGGAATTCAATCCGCCGACTTTGGAAAAAGTCCTGGCAGAATATCCTTCCCATCACCCGCGTGTGTTGCTGGATGCAGCTGACTGGGAAAAGATTATAGCGAAAAATAAAAATAATCCGGAAGCCCGGGCTTATATGGACAAGGCTTCCCAATGCATTTCCCGTCCGTTGAAGCATCTTCAGGAAGAGATAGATACAACGAATGTAGTTACGTTGACCAACATTGTGCAACGTAAATCAGCCCTCATCCGCGAGAGCCGTAAGATTGTAGACAGAGAAGAGGCCAACGTGGAAGCATTGGTCCGTGCTTATTTGCTGACAAAAGACGAGAAGTATTATCGGGAAGGCATTAACCGCCTGAGTGAAATTCTTTCCTGGCAAAAAAGCAAATACTTTGCAGGCGACTTTAACCTGTCCACCCTATTATCGATGAGTACATCCGCGTATGACGGATTTTATAATTTACTGTCACCGGAAGAGAAACAACTGCTGTTGGATAACATCCGCAGAATTGGAGACAAGTTCTATAATGAATACGTGAACCACCTGGAGAACCGTATTGCAGACAACCATGTGTGGCAGATGACTTTCCGTATCCTGACGATGGCGGCATTCGCTACGGTCGGTGAAATACCGGAAGCGTCCGTATGGACAGATTACTGTTATAATGAATGGATTTCACGCCTTCCGGGCCTGCATAAGGATGGTGGATGGCACAATGGAGATGCCTATTTCCATGTAAATATACGTACCTTGATAGAAGTGCCGGCCTTTTTCTCACGCATATCCGGCTTCAACTTCTTTGCAGATCCGTGGTATAACAACAATGCCTTATATGTTATCTATCAGCAACCTCCCTTCTCCAAATCCGGAGGTCATGGCAACTCACATGAAGGACAACGCAGCCCGAACGGAGGGCGCGTAGGATATGCCGATGCCCTGGCACGCGAATGTAACAATCCGTGGGCAGCTGCTTATGTACACGAAATTATGCAGGAAGACCCTGACATCCTGTCGAAGGCTTTCGAAGCCAAACCGGCAGATTTGACCTGGTATCGCTGCACAACCCCGAAGGAAAGACCTGCTTATAGCAAACATCTGTCGGAACTACCGGAAGCCAAAGTCTTCAAACAAGCAGGTACTGCCCTGATGAATACCGATATAGGGCATCATGCCAACAATGCCATGCTTTCTTTCCGAAGCAGCCCTTATGGTTCCACATCCCATGCCCTGGCCAATCAAAATACTTTCAACACCTTCTTTGGGGGTAAGGCTATCTTTTATAGCAGCGGACATCGTACCGGATTTACAGATGATCATTGTATGTATGCCTACCGGAATACCCGTGCCCATAACTCCATATTAGTAAACGGTATGGGTCAGAAGATAGGAACAGAAGGCTATGGTTGGATTCCCCGCTACTATGAAGGTGAAGAAATCTCTTACGTTGTAGGCGATGCCTCCAACGCCTATGGGAAAGTAGTTTCTCCGTTGTGGCTGGAACGCGGACGTTTATCCGGTACTCAATTTACACCGGAGAAAGGTTGGGATGAAAATAAGTTGGAATTCTTCCGAAGACATATCGTTCAGCTCGGACGCTCGGGTTTGTTTGTTGTTTACGATGAACTGGCCGGTAAAGAACCGGTAGAATGGAACTATCTGCTACATACGGTGGAACTGCCTATGGAGGTGGGTAAGGAAGAAGGAGGATTGCGCATCCTGGGTAAGAATAAAGCGGATGGAATATCGATAGCTCATTTATATTCTTCACAGGAGATGACTTATGCACAAACGGATACATTCTTTGTAGCCGCCCTTGACTGGAAAAAGCGTCTTGGCAAGGCTCTTGCTAATCATTATCATTTTACGGCAACGACAACTCCTTGCAATAAAGTGTTTTTTCTCAATATAATCGATGTACATGGAAACAACCGTGCCGATGCCGTGATAAATCATCAGGGAAATCGCATTACAGTAGAAGGATGGGTTATTGAATGTAATCTGGATAGTGAAGGCAAAGCGTTCCTGCACATAGAGAATACGCAGAACGGTGCTTCACTGGACTTCAACTATAATTCGAATAAGGGTGCTACGACTATCGTCGATCAGGTAGGCGGAAAGAGAATAGAGAAAAGACTGGTTGATTTCTTACCGAAACCTGAAATATAAAACCGAATATTAAATCATGAAAGTTACTAATATGGTAAAACAAATTCCAATGAAGCATCTGGCATTTTTTTCTTTGCTATGCTCTTCTGCGGCTTCTGCGGCCGAACGTCCCAATATCATCTATATATTCACGGATCAACAGACAGCCAGCGCCATGAGTTGTGCCGGAAATCCGGACCTGCACACTCCTAATCTCGACCGATTGGCAGCCGCCGGTGTAATGTTCAATAATGCTTATTGCACCGCTCCGCTCAGCGGTCCTTCACGTGGAGCCATGTTTACGGGGCATTATCCGGATGCAGTAGGACTGTCAGTCAATGGTTCACCGATACCCGACTCGCTCAGGACACAGACATTAGGCACCTTGATAAAGAATGCCGGATATGATTGTGCTTATGGCGGTAAATGGCATCTTCCTCTTCTTGATGTCCCCGACAAAGAATACGGCTTCGACAACATTTACAAACATAGTGACGACGGACTGGCGGAAGCTTGCGCCGAATACCTCTCACGCAAACATAAAAAGCCTTTTTTCCTGGTAGCTTCTTATGACAATCCACACAATATCTGCGAATACGCACGGAGCCAAAACTTCCCTTATGGAAATATCGATACGCCTGATATACGGGACTGCCCGGGAGTACCTGCCAATTTCGCCAAGAATCCTTACGATGCCGATGTCATTGAAAGCGAAAGGGCAAACAATTATAATGTATATCCGACTGCCGGTTTTACTCCCGAAGACTGGCGTATGTACCGTTATACCTATTATCGTTTGGTAGAAAAAGTAGATAAGGAGATCGGAAAAATTATTGATGCCATTGATAAGAACGATCTTTGGAAGAATACAGTAGTGATCTTCTCCAGTGACCACGGAGATGGTATAGGGGCTCACCATTGGAACCAGAAGTCTGCTTTATAT
>OHBP01001209.1_pt1 | contig 10689 bp, 14 predicted proteins | sample 1577471 | NCBI WGS metagenome assembly OHBP01 (sample SAMEA3879503, study PRJEB24766) | human gut metagenome | biome: human-associated habitat; feature: feces | place: USA | collected 1985/1987
CCGCCGCCGAGTCACCTCTCACCTGTGCATCGGTCATCATAAATAACGCAATTGTGCTGTAAACAAAGGCTGTGCCCGAACCGAGTGCAACAAGCGTGTCCATATTGGGAGCAAGGCGGATAATCCCCTTGAATCCGCTGACAAAAAATTTCTGATTAATCACCATCACTATGCCTGACAAAATCAGCTGAACAAGTCCCATTGCAATATGGTTGTTGTCAAAAAATGACGGCAACGGCCATTCCCACATCATATGTCCCATTGAAAAATACATCAACACTGCAAGGACAATGAGAGATGCGATAAGTCTTTTTCTGATTTTGGGTGTTTCGGTATCTTTGAGAGAATCCTCTGCATCGGCTGACTTTTTCTCTTTGCCTTTCAAAGACGCACTATAGCCGGCATCCTGCACGGCATTTATAATTGCAGACGAATCAGCTGAACCGTCAACATTCATTGAATTTGTAAGCAGACTGACGGAACAGGAATTTACTCCGTCAATCTTTGATACCGCCTTTTCAACACGGGCAACACAGGCGGCACAGCTCATACCCGTTACATTGTATTGAGTCATAGTTTCTCCTACTTCATAAGCTTTTGCAAAACACCGACAAGCTCGTCAATTGTTTCATCGTTACCTGCCCTTATGTCATCTGCAACACAGGTGCGGATATGATTAGCAAGCAACTCCTTGTTAAAAGCGTTGAGTGCCGCATTGGCGGCGGCAACCTGTACCAGAATATCGGGACAGTAGGCGTCTTTTTCAAGCATACCCTTTATCCCCCGTATCTGACCTTCAATACGATTAAGTCGGTTTACAAGCGACTTGTATTCTTTTTCGGTACGGTGCTTGTGTTTTGCACAATGTTCACACTTATTATTCTCCATAATATCAACCTCATAATTTCAAAATAGGATATATTATTCAAAACCCTTTTAAGATACCCCCTGTAGGTATCTTACAGTTATGATTGTATACCCCATTGGGGTATTTGTCAATAGGTTAATTACAGAAAAAACTAACAAAGAATATGCACAAGATAATGTTGACAATGTTATTACATTGTGATAACATAATAACAAGGAGATGATTTTATGGCTATGACAAATATAAACATCAGAATTGATGCTGATAAAAAATTAAAAGCACAGGAACTGTTTTCATCTTTAGGACTTGATATGACTACCGCCATCAATCTTTTCATTCAGCAGTCGCTTGAATTTAACGGTATTCCGTTTACTATTCGCAAATATAATGCAGAAACCGAAGCAGCTTTTGCCGAAGTTGAAGAGATGAAAAAACATCCCGAACTTTATAAGAGCTATAGTAGTGCCGATGAATTATTTGAGGATTTGGATAAATGAAATATATAATCAAACCCACAAATCAATTCAAAAAAGATTTTAAAAAAATTAAAAAGCAAAAGAAAGATTTAAACATTCTGAAGAAAGTAATTGATATGCTCGCAAATGACGAAATTCTTCCGGACAAATATCGTGACCATTTGCTGATAGGAAACTACAAAGGCAAACATGAATGTCACTTAGAGCCTGACTGGCTGTTAATTTACGAATATTTAGATGATGAATTGATACTGTTTCTTACAAGAACAGGTTCACACAGCGATTTATTTTAACAAAAAAGCAGGGTACTAAAAATACCCTGCTTTTATTGCATAAAAAAACACCGCACAAAACGTACGGTGTTAAAAGCTGTTATTAAATTAGTCAGCTGTGTAAGGAAGCAAAGCAAGGTGACGAGCACGCTTGATAGCAACTGTAAGCTCACGCTGATGTCTTGCGCAAGTACCTGTTACACGGCGAGGAAGAATCTTTCCTCTTTCTGACATATAACGACGAAGACGAGCAATATCCTTGTAATCGATATTCTCAACCTTGTCAACACAGAAGCCGCAAACCTTCTTGCGAGCTTTTCTGCCACGGTTCATTGGTCTGTCTGCCATGATGAAGTTCTCCTTTCAATGAGAATTATTTAAATTAAGTTGAAGTTAAAATGGTAAATCATCGTCCAACGGCATATCCTGAAAATCAGAGTTTGAACCGCTCGGAGCAGGTTCCTGATGATAAGCCTGGTTTCCGCCGTAAGACGGAGAACCATATGACTGATTGCCGCCATAGGACTGATTGTAGCCGCCTGCATTGTTGTCACGGCGTTCGCCTGTGAACGAAACATTGTCTGCTACAACCTCAACAACGTAACGGTTTGAACCGTCCTTAGCCTGGAACTGACGGCTCTGAAGCTGTCCTTCAACAGCAATGAGAGAACCCTTTCCAAAGTAACGGCATACAAATTCCGCTGTACTTCTCCAACATACAATGTTAAAAAAGTCGGCTTTACGCTCCTCGCCCTGCTTTACATAGTTGCGATCAACTGCAATGCTGAAGCTTGTAACGCTTACGCCTGTGTTTGTTGTTTTTAATTCAGGGTCAGCTGTAATTCTGCCCATTAAGATTACTCTGTTTAACATACTTTTCCTTTCGTGTTCGGGTTAACCCCTACAAATTGATTATTCGACTTCCTTCTTGATTATCATTGAACGCATTACGCCTTCTGTGATCTTGTAGATACGGTCGAGCTCTGCAGGGAACTCAGCTTCACTTTCAAAATCGAAAAGAACATAATAGCCTTCGCTCTCTTTGTTGATAAGGTAAGCAAGCTTTCTCTTGCCCCATTCGTCAACATTCTTCAAAGTGGCATGCTTCTCAATGAGAGCCTTGAACTTTTCAACGATGGCCTGGATACCTTCTTCGCCCTTCTTCATTGAAATGATCATTACTGTTTCGTAATTAGCTGTTACTGCCATTAATATTGCACCTCCTTCTGGACATTATGGCGGTTTTCACCGCAAGGATTGTTATGTACACAACATAACAGATTTATTATAACATAAAATCACGGTTTGTCAACATTTTTTTACTGTTTTATTAATTTTCACTTCGAGCAGATATAATAAATTTCTTCACTTTTTCAAAATCTTTACCGTTGCCGTTTGAATTTTCAACACCCGAACTTACATCAACTCCGTCAGGCTTAACGACTTTTACGGCTTTAGCCACGGTTTCGGGATTCAGACCGCCTGCAAGCATAAACAATTTATCATCACGAGGCAGATTTTCAAGCATTGTCCAGTCAAAGGTTTTTCCGCTGCCGGGTTCGTGTGCATCAAAAACATAGCCTACAATGTTCTGATTCATTCTGTATTCTTCAAACTTTTCAAGGTCGCTCACATTAAAGGCACGAATTACCTTTAAATACGGATTTGAAAGCACGTCTTCTCCAACTTCACCGTGAATTTGAATGTAGTCGAAACCGCAGTCATATGCAGTTTTCACCTGTTCAAGAGTCGGAGAAACAGTTACCGCAACCGACAAAACATTTTTATCAAGCGTTTCAATCAGGCTCTTGGCGGTTTTGGGAGAAATATTCCGTTTACTCTTCGGAAAGAACATTACAAAGCCCGCAAAATCGGGTTTGCAGGCATTTACTATCTTAATGTCTTCGGCGGATGTAATTCCGCAAATTTTAACTTTCATAAACTCACCTACAAAATAATTGTACCATATCGAATTAACGGTTGCAATAAAAAAAGACAAAGGACAGTCTGCATGGCTGTCCTTTGTCAATATCGGGAAGTAATCCAATTACTTATTAGCTGTTAAATACGCCTGTTGAAAGGTAACGCTCACCTGTGTCGGGGAACAATGCAACGATTGTCTTACCTGCGTTTTCTTCACGCTTGGCAAGCTCAATTGCGGCTGCAAGAGCGGCGCCTGAAGAGATACCTACAAGGATACCTTCTATCTTTGCAATATCATTTGCATTTGAGAAAGCGGCTTCGTTAGCAATCGGAAGAATTTCGTCATATACCTTTGTATCGAGAGTATCCGGAACAAAGCCAGCACCGATACCCTGAATCTTATGAGGACCGCCGTGGCCCTCCGAAAGTACGGGAGAAGTCTGCGGCTCAACTGCAACAACCTTTACATCAGCCTTCTTTGACTTGAGGAAGTTACCCACACCGCTGAGTGTACCGCCTGTGCCGACACCCGCAACGAAGAAATCAACATTGCCGTCTGTATCCTCCCAGATTTCCGGACCCGTTGTATCAAAATGAGCCTTAGGGTTAGCAGGATTCTCAAACTGACCGAGGATAATGCCGCCGTCAATTTCCTTTTCAAGCTCTTTAGCCTTTGCAATTGCACCGCTCATACCCTTTGTACCGTCAGTAAGAACGATTTCAGCACCGTATGCCTTGAGGAGATTTCTTCTCTCAACGCTCATTGTTTCGGGCATTGTAAGGATTGTCTTGTAGCCCTTTGCAGTAGCTACAGATGCAAGACCGATGCCTGTGTTACCTGATGTCGGTTCAATGATTGTTGAACCCTTTTTGAGCTTACCGCTCTTTTCAGCGTCCTCAACCATAGCTCTTGCCACTCTGTCCTTAACACTGCCGGCAGGGTTAAAGAGTTCAAGCTTTGCAACAATCTTTGCCTTGAGGTCATATTTCTTTTCTATATTAACGAGTTCGATAAGCGGTGTTCTGCCGATAAGTTCTGTTACACTTGTATATACTTTGCTCACAAAAATCAAGTCCTTTCAAAATTCAACAAATTAAAATCAGTCATCAAGTGAATCAAATGCTTCCTGAAGGTCATAGATAATATCGTCGATATTCTCTGTGCCGATTGAAAGTCTGATAGTGTTTGGCTTAATGCCCTGTTCTGCAAGCTCTGCCTCGCTGAGCTGTGAATGAGTTGTTGATGCAGGGTGAATTGCAAGAGATTTAACATCTGCAACATTTGCAAGAAGTGAGAATACTTCGAGGTGGTCGATGAATTTCTTTGCAGTTTCAGCGTCACCCTTGATTTCAAATGTGAAGATTGAGCCTGCACCCTTCGGGAAGTATTTCTTGTAAAGTGCGTTGTACTTGCTGTCAGGAAGTGAAGGATGATTAACATTTTCTACCTTCGGGTTCTTAGAGAGGAAGTCAACAACCTTGAGTGCATTTTCAACATGGCGTTCAACACGAAGTGAAAGTGTTTCAAGGCCCTGGAGGAACATAAATGCGTGGAACGGTGAAAGTGTAGCGCCTGTATCTCTGAGGAGAATGGCACGAACATAAGTTACAAGAGCAGCGCCCGGAGCAGCCTCAGTAAATACTGCACCGTGATATGATGCGTTAGGCTCTGAGAACTGTGGAAACTTGCCTGATGCAGCCCAGTCAAACTTACCACTTTCAACGATTACACCGCCGAGAGCCGTACCGTGACCGCCGATAAACTTTGTTGCCGAATGAACAACGATATCTGCGCCGTACTCAAACGGTCTGAGAAGATAAGGTGTAGCGAATGTGCTGTCGATTACAAGCGGAATCTTGTGTGAATGAGCAATGTTTGCCACTTCTTCAATATCAATAATATTTGAATTGGGGTTACCGAGTGATTCAATGAAAACAGCCTTTGTGTTTTCGTCAATTGCATTTTCAAATGCGTTTTCTTCGTCAGGATCAACGAACTTTGTTGTTACACCATACTCTGAGAATGTATGCTCAAGCCAGTTGTATGTGCCGCCGTAGATTGTCTTTGCGGCTACGATGTTGTCGCCTGCTTTTGCAAGAGCCTGAAGTGCATACGAAACTGCCGCTGCACCTGATGCAACTGCAAGAGCTGCTGTGCCGCCCTCAAGAGCTGCAATTCTCTTTTCAAAAACATCCTCTGTCGGGTTTGTAAGTCTGCCGTAGATGTTACCTGCATCTTTGAGTGCAAAGCGGTCTGCGGCGTGCTGACTGTTGTGGAATACATAAGAAGTAGTTGCATAAATCGGAACTGCTCTTGCGTCTGTTACAGGGTCTGCTGTTTCCTGACCGATGTGAAGCTGTTTTGTTTCAAATTTAAGATTTCTTTCGCTTAATTTACTCATTTTAATGTCCTCATTTCATTTTAATTTTAATTTCAGAAGTTATGTTGCGGATTTGATGTGTCCCGTATCACATTCGTGCATTACTGCAACATCGTTTGAATCTGAGGTTTTTCATTTGGATCACCTTTCCCATATTTCCTATTTGATTGGTGGGTTTTAATTGGATTGTCTATATCATACCACAGATTTTTTATTTGTCAATAGGTTTTTTGAAATTTTTTCTTATCTTTCCTATTGGTTTAGTAGGTTTGCTGGGTTTTGATTATTGAAAAGGTCGAAAAAGCCGATATTCAAGCCGTTTTTTAAATTTCAACCGTTAAGTAGTCAATTTGAAATTTTTTCTGATTTTTTAAAACTAATATTCAAAAGCATCATTTGCAAACGGCAAAACACCGCATTACCTACTAAATTGCTGTGTAAACAACAAAAGCACCCGTAAAGGATGCTTTCGGATTATATTAAATTACATAGTTATCTGCCGAATTTGCAATAATGTCGGCAAGAGTAATGTTGTCAACAACATCGTCAATAGCCTTCTGGAGTTTCTCCCACACAAAAAGCGTTGAACATTGTTCACGACGATCACAGGTATTTTCATTACCCTCAAGGCAAGCCACGGGTGCAAGACTGCCCTCGGTAAGTCTTAAAATCATACCGACAGTATAATATTCGGGTTCATGAGCAAGACGATATCCTCCGTTTGAACCTCTTGCGCTGAGCACATAACCTGCCTTTGTAAGTACGGTAATAATCTGTTCAAGGTATTTAAGCGATATTCCCTGACGGGCGGCAACCTCCTTTAGGGCTACATTTTCCCCTTGTTTACACTGAGCAAGGTCAACCATAAGTCGGAGCGCATACCTGCCCTTTGTTGAAATTTTCAAATTAACCACCCTATTCATATATTAATAATATGATTAAAGCATATCATAAACGGCTGTATATGTCAATGAGCCTGTTGCACAACAATAACCTATTTAACTTGTAAGAAAACACAAAAAGCGGGAGCGAAAAACGCCCCCGCAGAGTTTATATATGAAGTTACGACGATACACCGCAAATCATTGTTACAATTCTTACTGCAAACAAAGCAAACGCAACCCACATAATCGGATGAATTTCTTTGATTTTGCCTGTAACAATCTTGAGAATAACCCAAGTAAGGATACCGAACATGATACCTGTTGCTATTGAATATGCAAACGGCATAAAGATGATTGCTACGAAACCGCCGACTGTATCGGCAATGTCTGAGTCAAAATCCATCTTTGTAACATTCTTAATCATAAGAAGACCTACAAATACGAGTGCAGGAGCTGTTGCAAATGAAGGAATAGCAAGGAAAATCGGATAAAGCGGAATAGCAAGGATAAAGAGAATTGCAGAAGTAAGAGCTGTAAGACCTGTTCTGCCGCCCTCTGCAACACCTGTTGTTGACTCAACATAAGATGTTACTGTTGATGTACCGAGGCAAGCACCAAGGCATGTACCAAGTGCATCAGACATAAGAGCACGACCTACACGGGGAAGTTCGCCCTTTTCATTGAGGAGATTACCCTCCTGAGCAACACCGATAAGTGTACCTACTGTATCGAAGAGGTCAACAAAGAGGAATGCAAATACGATAACGGCAAAGTTAAGCGCATGCTGTGCCACATAACCGAAATCAAACTTGAAGAAAGTTTCTGTTGCCATGTTCTGGATAGGTCCAAATACAGAGTAGTTTGCAAAATCAGGAATGAGCGATGCACCCTGATACCAACCACAAAGCTGAGCAATGATGCCGAGAACCCATGTTGCAATGATACCGATAAGGATTGAGCCTTTAACTCTGTAGTGCCAGAGTGTAGCAACAATGAGGATACCGACAAGTGCAAGAACCACCGGAGCAGAACCGACATCACCGAGCTTAACGAGAGTTGATGACTGAACAGCCTTGCCGTCATAGTAAGCGTCTGTTGTGATAACGCCTGCGCCCTTAAGACCTACAATCGTGATAAAAAGACCTATACCTGCCGAAATACCGTACTTGAGGTTCTGAGGAACCTTGTTTACAAGTGTTTCACGGAATTTGAAGATTGAGAGGACAATGAAAATAATACCCTCAACAAGGATAGCTGTCAAAGCTACCTGCCATGGATTTGTGATACCCTGATCTGCAAGCTGCGGAACAACTGTGTATGCAAAGTATGCATTCAGTCCCATACCGGAAGCAAGAACTACAGGATAGTTGGCATAAAATGCCATGATGAGTGTTGCGAAAGCAGCCGATACAGCTGTTGCTGCAAAGATTGCATTCGGATCCATTCCTGCGGCAGAAAGAATACTCGGGTTTACAGCGAGTATGTAAGCCATTGCAAGGAATGTTGTAATGCCGGCAATAATCTCGGTTTTGACATTAGTGCCGTTTTCTTTCAGTTTGAAAATCTTTTCCAAAAGAAAGCCCCCCTAAAATATTTTGTCGAAACACGACATAGTTAAATTGTAGTTTATTCTTGCCAAATTTTCAAGTGGTATATTATACAAATTCATTGTAAAAATCAAGTTTTTGATTGTTTTGTGAAGTTTTTGAGGAAAATCAGGTACAGGCAATTATTGAACATTTCACGAATAAAATTATATAACGATAAACTTTAGTTTAAGGGGTGCTGTTATGATTGAGTTACTCGGATTTTTAGGACAATATATATGTTTTTTCATTCTTCATGTTTGCGGAGGCGGTTCGTTTCCGAAACCTTTAACAGAAAAGCAAGAGCGTGAATGTCTTGAAAAAAGTGCAAACGGCGATATTGCGGCAAGAAATATGCTCGTTGAACACAATCTGAGGCTTGTTGCACACATAATAAAGAAATATTACGGAACACAAAGCGAACAGGATGACCTTGTATCAATCGGCACAATCGGTCTGATAAAGGCAATCAACACATTTGACATGAACAAAAACATAAAATTAAGTTCTTATGCAAGCAGATGCATTGAAAACGAAATTCTTATGCATTTCAGAAATGCAAAGAAAAGTGCACAGGATATTTCTTTAAACGAAACAATTGATACCGACAAGGACGGCAACCCTCTCACCCTTCTTGATATTATGTCAGTTGACGATAATATAATCGACAATCTTGATTTGAAGCTTAATTCAAAAAAACTCGGTCAGTTCATAAAAGAGGAACTTAACGAGCGTGAGCAGAAGATTATTGTACTGAGGTACGGTCTTGACGGCAAGGAAGCCATGACTCAAAAAAGTGTTGCCAAAATGTTAGGCATATCCCGTTCCTATGTCAGCCGCATCGAAACCAAAGCGTTAAAACAATTGCGAAAACGATTTGAAACAAGTTCGAATTTGTGAGATAATATGTTATTTAAATTCATCAGGGGTGTTCATCGAATGCCCCTGTATATTTCACAACAAAAAAATTCTTGACATATACCAAACTGCGTGATATAATAACAATGTTACAGATAAGCGGATGTAGTTTAGTGGTAGAACTTCAGCCTTCCAAGCTGATCGTGTGGGTTCGATTCCCATCATCCGCTCCATACTAAAAGGTACTCGAAAATGAGTACCTTTTCTTTTTGCATATTGAAGAAATAAAACAATCAGATGGGAATCGAAAGCCCGTTTAGAAAACAGTTCAGCGAACTGTTTTTAGGGCGTAGCGTTGATCCAAGTTAAGCCTAAACGCTTTAGACAAAGACGAGATTGGCAACTTCTGTACCACAAAGTAATCATCCGCTCCACACAAAAAGGTTCTCGAAAATGAGTGCCTTTTCTTTTTGCAAATTTTAATGTAAACTTATAGGGGCGCTCATTGGGCGCCCACCTTAATGGCAGAACTTGTTTAAACACATATTTTTTAATATGATGAAAACCGTGTATTCAAATTTGCACGCAATGCGTGCAATCGTGTGCATTGCACACGGTTCTCCCCTACAAAATGACAACTACTTTGTTTCATTTATATGCTTTGCTTTTTCATAATGTTTGCACCGTTACTTGCGGGCGTCCGATGAACGCCCCTACTGACACGCATATACTTTTATATATAATATGGTCGGGCAACACGGATTTTCATTTTGCAATCCATATACCCGACCATAATTTTCAACTTTCCATTTTCAATTTTCAATTGAACTGCGTTTACCAATACATAATTATTCTAATACAAAATTATATTAGAATCAAAACTTTTTCTTCAATTTGGCAAGCTTTTTTTCGGCATCTTTATATCCGCCTTTGACGGCTTTTTCGTAGGCTTTTACGGCTTCTTCCCTATTGCCTGTTTTTGCATAATATTCACCCAATGCGAATGATGCTGACGCTATACCGTTATCGGCGGCGATTTTATAGTACTCCTCTGCCGTCCATAAGAATGTCGGCAATTTTGGACGCTCCATTCGCACTGCCAAGGTCTGCGGCTTTTTTGTACCACATAGCCGCCTGTTCGGGATTTTTGACACCGTTCACGGAAAATTCAGCCATCCACAATACGGCAGGAAGATAATCGAAATCGGTTGCAAGGGTATTCATTATATTTTTAGCACGGGCAACGGTTTCAACGGTCGGATTTTTCAAAAGCCGTCTTGCCTTCATATATTCAAGCTCGCACATTTCTTTTCTGTTCTGAACGCTTGTACCATGCAGAATCGTGTTTACATCGCTCTTAAATTCGCCGTCATTCGGTTTTTCAGGGGGCTGATGTTTTTTCATTTTATCAAACAAGTTCATGACTCTCCTCCTTATCGTT
>OHBP01001215.1_pt1 | contig 10633 bp, 9 predicted proteins | sample 1577471 | NCBI WGS metagenome assembly OHBP01 (sample SAMEA3879503, study PRJEB24766) | human gut metagenome | biome: human-associated habitat; feature: feces | place: USA | collected 1985/1987
TGGCGGGGCTGGAGGAAGTAGTAGAGGGCCAGTTCGGCAGAAGGCTCCTGCTGGATCGCCTCGATGGAAAGTTCGGTTGCCTCGGCGTAGTGGGCCAGTTGGGTATCGACGACCTGCTCTATGCCCTCCAGCTCCGCAGCCATCGTCAGGACCGTGTCGCGAAAGGAGGGATTGATCGCCTCGATCATAGGGAGGATCTGCAGGCGGACCTTGTTGCGCTTGACGTCGGCCACGAGGTTGGAGCTGTCCGTGACGTAGGACCGTCCGAGACCGTCGAGGTAGCTGACGAGGTCGGCGCGGCTGACGCACAACAGCGGGCGCACCACGTCGCCCTGACGGGGTTTCATGCCCGTCAGCCCATGAATGCCCGTCCCCCTGATGAGGTTGAGGAGGATGGTCTCCACGGAGTCGTCGCGATGATGGGCCACACAGATGGCCTCGGCCCCGATAGCCTCCCGGAGCTGGCGAAAGTAGGCGTAGCGGAGCTGGCGTGCCGCCATTTCGATACTGATGCCATGCAGCTGGGCGTAGGCGCGCGTGTCGAAGTGGGCACGGTGGAGCGGGAGGGCCAACTCTTCGCACAACGACTGGCAGAAGTCCTCGTCGCGGTCGGCCTCGTCGCCCCGCAGCTGGAAGTTGCAGTGGACGGCCTCCAGGCGGTAGCCCAGGTCGCGCAGCAGCAGCAGCAGGGCCACGCTGTCAGCGCCACCCGACAGGGCGACGAGCTGCAGGCGCGACTTGTCCAGCAGTCGGCGGTCTTCGATATAATGGGCGACAAGCGTCTTCAAATCAGTGGCTTTCATTGCTTCAACCAGCGTTTTTTATTGCTTCAACCAGCGTCTTTTTGCTTCAAAAAACAAGTGTCTTTGCTTCAAACAAGTGTCTTGGTTTCAAAGGGACCAGTCCTTACTCCACGTAGAGGACGAGGCCCTTGAGATATTCGCCCTCGGGATGGTAGATGTTGATGGGGTGGTCGGCGGGCTGGTGCAGCTGGTGGAGGATGCGCACCTTGCGTCCTGCCTGGGCTGCCGCCGTGAACACCGCCTGGCGGAAATGCTCCTTGCTGACCACCTGCGAGCAACTGAAGGTGAAGAGGATGCCGCCCTTGCGGATACGCTGAAATCCCTTGACGTTGAGGCGCGTATAGCCTTTGAGGGCGTTGCGCAGCGCGCCACGGTGCTTGGCGAAGGCGGGCGGGTCGAGGATGATCAGGTCGTACTTGTCGTCGTGGCTGTCGAGATACTTGAAGGCGTCCTCGCAGAAAGCCTCATGGCGATGGTCCTCGGGCGGAAAATTGAGCGCCACGTTGGCGTTGGTGAGCTCCACGGCCTTGGCCGAGCTATCGACGGAGTGGACCTGGCTGGCTCCGCCCCGCATCGCATAGACGGAGAAGCCGCCCGTGTAGCAAAACATGTTGAGCACCGTCCTGCCCTTGGCATAATGCTCCAGGAGCGCGCGGTTCTCTCGCTGATCGACGAAGAAGCCGGTCTTCTGTCCGCGAAGCCAATCGACATGGAAGCGAAGCCCGTTCTCCGTGGTCAGGTCCTCGTCGGTGGGGCCGCCCAGGATAAACTCGTTCTCCTGGCCGAGGTTGGCCTTGAAGGGCAGGGTGGTCTCGCTCTTGTAATAGACATGCTCCAGGCGGTCGCCCATCACTTCCTTCAGCGCCTTGGCAATGGCCATGCGGCTGACGTGCATACCGACGCTGTGGGCCTGCATGACGGCTGTCTTGCCATAGCAGTCGATGACCAGTCCGGGGAGGTTGTCGCCCTCGCCGTGTACGAGGCGGTAGGTCGTGTTGACGCCCTGGCTGAAATGTTCGCCACCGAAGGAAGCCTCCTCCGTGCGATAGATGCCGATGGACTGGCGCACCTGCCAGGCCGCGGCGAGGCGGCTCTGCCAGAAGTCGTCGTCGATGGCCACATCGTGGAACGAGAGGATGCGGACGGCAATGGATCCTACCTGGACGTGGCCCACGCCGAGGAAACTGCCGTCGAAGCCTATCACGCGCACCACGTCGCCCTCTTCGAGCCCGTCGTCCATGCGGGCAATGGCACCACTAAACACCCAAGGATGGAAACGGCGCAGCGACTCCTCCTTGCCTTTCTTCAAATATACCGACTTATACATGCTGATCTTCTTCGTCTGTTTTTACAAGTTCATAATCGCCCGTCTGCCGAAGCTCGGTCAACGTCTCATAGAGGTTGATGCAGGTCCAGGCATCGGTGGCGGCGTAGAGCTGCTGCTTGGGGTTGAGCTGGTCGCTCTCCCAGTTGGAAAGCTGCTCGCGCTTGGAGATGCGCTCGTGGAAGATGTTGGCGTAGAGCTTCTGGAGGCTGAGGTCCTTGATGCCGAAGTCGCTCACCATCTTCTGCAGATCAATAAAGCGGCCGGGGGAAAACTTGACGCGATGGTGGAGCATATTCATGTCGTCGCCCAGGGAAAGGCCGATCTTCGGCACGGTCGTGTCCTCCAAGAGATGGATGATACACGAGGGCACGCCCATCTTGTTGAGACGGAAGAGGTAGCACTTGTCCCGCCCGCTCACCTGGAGCAGGGCGACCAAGTGGTGCTGTCCTTTGTGGAAGACGGGGCGCGTCTCCGTATCGACGCCCAGGATGGGCTGGTGGAGAAGTTCCTCTACCGCTTTCTCCGCCTCCTCCTCGCTCGTGACCGTGACGATTTCGCCAGGAAACGTCACGCGCGGAAGCTCAGAAATGGCAGACTTGTCAAACTTGCTGTATATGATTCTCTTCATTGATTCTTATTAGACCGTGCAAAATTAGGAAAAAAGTTTCAAATCTATGGCCGAATTATCCTCCTTTTTTCTTACTTTTGCAGAAATAAACGGGGAAGTGGGGGCTTTCGGGCCACGCATTTCCCAAATAATCAAGCACATAAGCGCGGGAAGCCCCTCTCCACCGAGAGAGGCCGCCCCGTCACTATAAGAACAAACGACAATATGGCTAAAAAGAAAACCGCCACTAAGTCTAAGACTTTCTGGGACGCAATCGGATGCAACAAGATACTCAACGAGACGACCAACTTCGTGCTGGGACTGACCCTGGCCGCCTTGGCCCTGGTGGCGATCATCTCCATGGTCAGCTACTTCAAGACGGGTGCCATCGACCAGAGCATCCTCGTAAGCCTGCGTCCAGGGGAGTTGTTGAACCGCAATCGTGAGTTTGCCAACTACTGCGGCAGTCTGGGTGCGCTGACCTCCTATTATCTTATAGGGCGCTGCTTCGGCATCCCTGCCTTTTTGATCCCCGCCTTCCTGTTGCTTTGCAGCCTGCGGATGATGGGCGCCTTCCCGCGGTTGAACCTCCTGAAATGGTTCTTCGGCATGGCGATCATCATGGTGTGGGGCAGCGTCACCTTCGCCAAGTTTCTCTCCCCCCTGATGGGCGAGGAGGTGTTCAATCCGGGCGGCGACCATGGCGCATACGTCTGCCAATGGCTGGAGAACGTGGTGGGCGCGCCGGGCCTTGTCGCCATCCTCCTGGTCGTGGCCATCTCGTTTATGACCTACGTCACCACGGAGACCATCAACGTCATTCGCAAGATGCTCAACCCCATAGACTATCTCTCGCGCAAGGTGAAGTTTACGGTCGAGGAAAACCGCCACCACGACCAGTACGCGCGGGAGAACGACACGGCAGATGAACGCGTTGGCAGTCCTGCCGAGAGTCCCGCCGAGAGCGAGGATCCGCAAGTCTTTGACGACCCGCAGACGCAAACGGTGGAGTTTCTGGACGACGACCTGCCTGGCAAGGACACCGACGAGCAGCCGCTGAATCCCTCCCACGATCCTGAGACGAAGGACGAGGAAAAAGCTGCCGGCGAGAAAGAGGTGAGCATGCGCGTCGAGATGGCCAAGGGCGACGAGAAGGCCAGTGGGACGACCGTGGCCAGCACGGCAGATCTCTCTACGCCCATCAACCCCCGCGAGCCCTTCGTGTCGTGGAAGTTTCCCACGCTCGGCCTGCTCAAGGAGTATGACAGCGACGCCCGCCCGAGCTTTGCCACCAAGGAGGAGCTGGAAGCCAACAAAAACCGCATCATCAAGGTGCTCGACGACTTCGGCGTGCAGATCAGTTCCATCCGCGCCACCGTCGGACCGACCATCACGCTCTATGAGATCACGCCGGCCAAGGGCGTGCGCATCGCCAAGATCAAGAACCTGGAGAACGACATCGCCCTCAGCCTGGCTGCCATCGGCATCCGTATCATCGCCCCCATCCCCGGCAAGGGCACGATCGGCATCGAGGTGCCCAACACCACGCCGAGCGTCGTCTCGATGTATAGCATCCTCAACTCCAAGAAATTCCAGGAGACCGATATGGAACTTCCCGTCGCCCTGGGCAAGACCATCTCCAACGAGGTCTTCATGGTTGACCTGGCCAAGATTCCCCACCTGCTCGTGGCGGGTGCCACGGGACAGGGTAAGTCGGTGGGCCTCAACGCCATCATCACCTCGCTCCTCTACAAGAAGCACCCCAACGAGCTCAAGATCGTGCTCGTCGATCCGAAGAAGGTGGAGTTTAGTATCTACAGCCCCATCGCCAACCGATTCATGGCGGCCGTGGAGGAAAACGAGGAGGAGCCCATCATCACCGACGTACAGAAGGTGGTCAATACGCTCAAGGGCCTCTGTGTGCTCATGGACGAGCGCTACGACAGGCTCAAGGCTGCCGGCGCGCGCAACATCAAGGAGTACAACAGGAAGTTTCTCAACCACCACCTCAATCCCGAGGAGGGCCATGAGTACATGCCCTATATCGTGGTCGTGATCGACGAGTTTGGCGACCTCATGCTCACGGCGGGCAAGGAGATAGAGATCCCCATCACCCGCATCGCCCAGCTGGCGCGTGCCGTGGGCATCCACATGATCATCGCCACCCAGCGCCCGACGACGAGTATCATCACGGGCAATATCAAGGCCAACTTCCCGGGCCGCATCGCCTTCCGCGTCGGATCCATGATGGACTCACGCATCATCCTCGACCGCTCGGGAGCCCAGCAGCTGGTGGGGCGCGGCGACATGCTCTACCTCAATGGTGGCGAGCCCGTCCGCGTGCAGTGTGCCTTTGTCGATACGCCCGAGGTGGTCAAGGTGTGCCGCTTCATCGCCGACCAGCCTGGCCCCGTCACGCCGCTGCTCATCCCCGAGCCGGCTGCCGAGGATGCGCCGGGCATCGGGGGCGGATTCGACACCGACAACCTCGACCCGCTCTTTGAGAAGGTGGCACGCTATGTGGTCATCAACCAGCAGGGATCCACGAGCAAGATACAACGCGAGTTTGGCGTCGGCTACAACCGCGCGGGACGCTTGATGGACAAGCTACAGAAGGCGGGCATCGTCGGCGAGGCCAGGGGTGCCAAGCCACGCGAGGTGCTCATCGGCGACGAAAACTCGCTGAGTAGGATCCTGTCTTGCATCAAGGGATAGTATAACTATAAAATAATAAAACAATGAGAAAACTTATCACTTTGTTTTTATTAGTCGTGGCGGTAGCCGGCCACGCCCAGTCCGCCGCCCAGACGCGAAAGGTGCTGGACAAGGTGGCGGCGGTCGTCGGTCGCCCTGGCGGATGCTCGGCACAGTTTAGCCTCAGCGCAGGCAAGGGCCGATCCTTTTCGGGCACCATCGCCATCAAGGGGCGCAAATTCTACGCCTCCACCGCCCAAGGCAAGGTGTGGTATGACGGACGCACCCAGTGGAGCTATCTGAAATCGACGGGCGAAGTCAACATCAGCACCCCCACCGAGGCGCAGCAGGCGCAGATGAATCCCTATCAGTTTCTCTCCGTCTATAAGTCGGGCTACAAGCTGAGCATGAAGCGGGCAGGCCGGGGCTATGTGGTGACGATGAAAGCCACCAACCGCGCACGCGCCATGAAGACCATCGTCGTCACGGTGGGCAGCAACTACGTGCCCAGCAAGGTGCAGTATCTACAGGGTGGGCGATGGACCACCATCACGCTCTCCCGCTTCCAGGCCAAGAACCAAAGCGACGCCACCTTCCGCTTCAACAAGCGGATGTGTCCCGGAGCAGAGATTATCGACCTGCGATAGCATCGGTCTTGCCATTCCATTTCCCCAGCTTTTCCTTCGGGATGATCTCGGGAAGGCTTCGGAATGGAATCGGGAAATAAAAAACGGGAGCGGCCTCAGAGGGTCGCTCCCGTTTTTGTAGTAGTATGCTCGTCATGAGCATGTTTCCTCCTACTCGAATAGCGCGTAGGGTATTCTCTACGGAAAATGCTTAGAAGGGCAGATCGTCGGTCGATTCTCCGGCAGCATCGGGCTGAGCGGGAGGGAACGGAGTCGGTGCCGCCTGTGTCGTCTGTGGGTCAGCAGCGGCAACCTGGCCAGCAGCAGCTCCAGCGGCAGCATCCAACTGGCGCACATCGAATGCGCGGATGTTGTTGAACCAACGGCCCTGGTATTCGTGGGCGTCAATATCGAAGAAGACCGTCACTTCGTCGCCTGACTTGATATTGAAACGCTGCAAGCGCTCTGCGCCAAACACGTCGAAGACCATCTTGCGAGGATATTGGTCATGCGTCTCTATGACAAAAGACTGTGCCTTCCATTCCCCGCGAGCCGACGTTCCACTGCGCTCGGGGAGTACTGCAATAATTCTACCTGATAATTCCATGTCTGATATATAGTTGTAAATATTTTCTGATATGCGTGGATATGATTTCCAAGGCGAAATAGACCTTCCCTTGTTATCGGGTGAGCAAAATTACGAATTTTAGGGCGAATTGAGAAACTTTTAGCCCCAATTTTTGCCAGAGCGGGTATATTTTCGTATTTTTGTGCTTGGTTTTCGCCCGCTTCTCGGCGCTCCGTCGAGCGGGACGCATAATCGGTTAGGAATAAGAATAAACAAATAAAAGAATATAGTACCCATGAGATTTAGCCTTTCCAGCTCGGCGCTCAGCAGCCGCCTGCTCTCCCTCTCGAGAGTCATCAACAATAAGAACTCGTTGCCCATTCTCAGTTGCTTCCTCTTCCAGGTGAAGGACAATGTGCTGACCATCACCGCCTCTGATAGCGAGAACGTGATGAAGACGACGATCGAACTGACGGAGCATGACGGCGATGGCGAGTTTGCCGTGCAGAGCCAGACCATCCTCGACGCGGTCAAGGAGCTGCCCGAGCAGCCGCTCACGCTCAATGTCAACCTCGACGAGCACGTCATCTATCTCACCTATCAGAACGGTTCGTACCACTTCCCCGTGCAGAGTGCCGAGGAGTATCCGCGCGAGCAGGAGATGGGTGAGAACGCCTCGAAGTTTGCCCTCGACGCCCAGGTGCTCTCCAGCGCCATCAGCCGATCCCTTTTCGCTGCGGCACAGGATGAGCTTCGCCCCGTGATGAACGGCATCTACTTCGACCTGAAGCCCGACTGCCTCTCGATCGTGGCCACCGACGGCCACAAGCTCGTGCGCAACAACATCCTCTCCCTCCAGTCTGAGACGCCTGCCTCCTTCATCCTCCCCAGGAAGCCGGCCACGCTTCTCAAGGGTGTCCTGCCGCAGACGGAGGGCGAAGTCACCATCGAGTTCGACAGCAAGCAGGCCACCATCCGCTTTGCCGAGGGCTACCTGGCTTGCCGCCTCATCGAGGGCCGCTACCCCAACTACAACGGCGTCATCCCGCAGACCAATCCCAACGTGGTCACCATCGACCGCAAGAGCTTCGTCGGCGCAATCCGCCGCGTGCTCCCGTTCTCCAGCAACTCCTCGCAGCTGGTCTGCTTCCACTTCGAGAATGGCAACCTGGAGCTGCGTGCCGAGGACATCGACTTCGCCACCAATGCCGTGGAGAACGTGATCTGCTCCTATAGTGGTACGCCCATCTCCATCGGTTTCAAGGGATCGAGCATGCTGGAGGTGGTCAACAACCTGGAGAGTGGCGACATCACCATCCAGCTGGCAGACCCCTCACGCCCGGGTATCATCATCCCCGTCGATCAGCCGGAGAACCAGGAGGTGCTGATGCTGATCATGCCGATGCTGCTCAACGATTAGTCTGCAAGCAAGTACAGACGATCAGTTTGCAAGCAAGTACGGACGATTAGTTTAGGAAAAAGTATAGAACCACATGCTGACGGCCATGGCCTGTCGGGACGCCAAGAGGCGGACTCCGTCGGGCGATGGCCCGTCTGATTGGAATATAACACAGAAAAAAGAATGGAACTCAACCTCAAGCGTCCGCTCATCGTCTTCGACCTGGAGACGACGGGCCTGGACCTGGTCAACGACCGCATCATTCAGATCTCTTATATCAAGGTCTTCCCCGACGGCAAGGAGGACCGGGAAAACCTCTTCGTCAACCCGCAGAAGCAGATACCGCAGGAGGTGCAGGCGCTCACACACATCGCTCAGTCAGATGTCGAGGGAGCGCCCACGTTCAAGGAACTGGCCCCGCGACTGGCCGAGACTTTCCGGGGCTGCGACTTTTGTGGTTTCAACTCCAATAAGTTTGACGTGCCAATGCTCTCCGAGGAGTTTTCGCGCGCTCAGGTGCCTTTCGATTTCTCCGAAAGCCTGCTCATAGATGCGCAGAATATCTTCCACAAGATGGAGCGCCGCAACCTCGCAGCAGCCTACAAGTTCTACACGGGCCACAAGATGGAGGACGACTTCCAGTCGCATCGTGCCGACCAGGACGCCGAGGCTACGCTTCGTGTGCTCAAGGGCCAGCTGGACATGTATGCTCCCGGGGTGCAGGACGAGGCCGACCGTGTGCTCAACAACGACATCAAGGAACTGGCCGAGTTTTCGAAGATGAACGACAATGTCGATTTTGCTGGCCGCATCATTTGGAAGGAGTTTACCGACGCCGAGGGCAAGGTTTGCCGACGCGAGGTGTTCAACTTCGGCCAGCATCGTGGCGAAGCCGTCGCCGACGTGGTGCGCAACGATCCGGGCTTCATCTCCTGGATGCTCTCCCGCGACTTCACCTACGATACGAAGAACGTGGTCAACCGCATTCGCCTGCGCGAGGCTTACAAAAACAAGTAGAGAGAACAGGGTGGAAGTGGCTGCGTGTCAACCACTTCGCCCTGTCTGTCTCAGCTGAAGGTTCAACACAAGGTTCTGTATCAAGGCTCAACACAAGGTTCAGTATAAGGTTTAATAGAAGTTCAATCCAAACATACCTGCTCAAAATTGGCAAATCCTCAACATCCATCCCCGACCCATCCTGTCGCGGGCCCATCGCCCCTGTCGGGTAAGCATATCGTCCTGGGCATCACGGGCAGCATCGCCGCCTACAAGTCGTGCCTCATCATCCGTGCCCTCGTCAAGAGAGGGGCGGAGGTGCAAGTGGTCATCACGCCTGCTGGCAAGGAGTTTATCACGCCCATCACGCTTTCGGCCCTCAGTCGCCATCCGGTCATCAGCGACTTCTTCTCCCAGCGCGACGGCACCTGGCACTCTCATGTTGATTTGGGCCTTTGGGCCGACGCCATGCTGATCGCCCCCTGCACCGCCAGTTCACTGGGCAAGATGGCTCATGGGGTGGCCGACAACATGCTTGTGACGACCTATCTGTCGATGAAGGCACCCGTTTTCATCGCCCCCGCCATGGACTTGGATATGTACCAGCACCCATCCACACAGGCTAACATCAATACGCTCAAGGGCTACGGCAATCGCTTTGTCGAACCCACGAGTGGTTTCCTGGCCTCGGGCCTGGAGGGCAAGGGCCGTATGCAGGAGCCCGATCTGATCGTGGAGGAACTGGAGCGCTTCTTTGCAAATCCTTTGAAGGATACGACGCAGGAGGGCGCGCAGGGCCAGGAGAAAACAACGCAGGAGGATACCCTGGACCAGGAGGAAACGACGCAGAAGGGGGCACAGGACCAAGAGAAAATGACTCAGGAGGCCGCACAGAAGGAAAAAATGCTTCCCTTGGCGGGCAAGCGCATTCTGATCACGGCTGGTCCTACCTACGAGCGGATCGACCCCGTGCGCTTCATCGGCAATTTCTCCAGCGGCAAGATGGGATTCTCCATCGCCGAAGAGTGCAGAAGGCGTGGCGCCGAAGTTACCCTGGTGGCGGGCCCGACGGCCCTGCAATGCGACGCGGCCATCCGGAGGGTCAATGTCGAGAGCGCGCAGGAGATGTACGAGGCCTGCCTGCCAGCCTTTGACACGGCAGACGCTGCCATCCTCAGTGCGGCCGTGGCCGACTTCACGCCGGAACAGAAGGCGGAGAGCAAGATCAAACGGGAGGCCGACGACCTCGTCCTGCGCTTGCGTCCGACCCACGACATAGCCAAGACATTGGGCCAGCGCAAGCGTCCGGACCAGCGCCTCGTCTGCTTTGCCCTCGAAACCAACGACGAGGAGGCCAACGCACGCGGCAAGTTGGAGCGCAAGAACGCCGACTTTGTCGTGCTCAACTCCACGCGCATTCCCGGGACGACGTTCAACGCGGACGACAACCAAATAGCCGTCGTCACACGCGAGGGCGTCCGGGCCTATCCGAAGAAGAGCAAGCAGGAGGTGGCCTCCGACATCATCGACGTGCTCCAGGGGCTTCTCGCCGACACGACAACCCTCAGATAAGAAAAGGATCATGAAAAGAATCATATTGGCAACGGTCTGCC
>OHBP01001219.1_pt1 | contig 10600 bp, 10 predicted proteins | sample 1577471 | NCBI WGS metagenome assembly OHBP01 (sample SAMEA3879503, study PRJEB24766) | human gut metagenome | biome: human-associated habitat; feature: feces | place: USA | collected 1985/1987
TAATCATTTAAGTTAAATAAACTAATTTTTTATTACAAATATCAGTTATTCAATATAATCCTTCTAATACCTTTTACAGCATTAATCTTACATCAGTACTTATTAGATTCTTTCTTATTAATAACTATCGTTTCCCTGCTGCCATCTGTTTTATCTATGTTCCAGTTAAGGTAGTCACCTTTGGTAGTAACACTCATCTTACTTCCCATACCACCCATATCTGCTCCAAGATACAGTGCAATAGCCTCGAACTTACATTCCTTAAGACATGATGAACATCCCCAGCAATCCTTAGGATACTTTATATATGCCTTTTTATCCTCACCCATCTTTATAAGGCTTCCTGGACAGACGATACTACATTGTCCACATCCTGCACATCTGCTTTTATCTATCATTATGCTCATATGTCTCACCTCTTCCTACAAGATTTCTGAATATAACTTCTATGTTATCACCATTCTTTCTAGTGTTGACATACTTAAGCCACTCTTCTGACTTATCAGGATAATCAAGATTTTCAGCAAAGCTGTGCCATCTTGTTTCTTTTCTTGCCTTTAAATGCTCTATAAGCACCTGACAGACAGTAAGTCTTTCCTTAAGCTCATACACAAACATAAGTCCATGGTAATCTGCTGCTGACACATTTCCTGAAAGTGTGATAATCTGTTCTATCTTCTGCTTTGCAAGCTCAAGCTGCTTTTCATTAAACTGATAATGGCTTCCAATACCACCAGCATAGGTATCCATAACCTTCTGCATAGCTTCTTCAAGCTGTTCTGTCGAAAATACTTCATCCTGTCTTTCAAGATATGCATTATATTCCTCAAGCTTTTTACTTACGAATTCTTCTGCAAAGCTTTCTAAGGCTTTATAATCATCATTAATATCATGACAGCCATAAGCGGCATCCTGTGAACTAAAGGTATCTGCCAGCTCTGCCTCTTCTTTAAGTGCCTTAACAATATCTATAGCAGCTATCTCACCCTCTGCCATAGCTCCTGTTACATACTTCTGAGGACATCCACCTGCAACATCACCTGCCGCATACAATCCATCTATGGTAGTTTTTCTGTTAGTATCTACCCAGTAACCACTGGCTGTATGTCCACCTACGATATAAGGCTCTGTTCCTTCTATCTCAACATTCTGCTCACTTGGATTCTTTCCTGACTCTATCCACTTAAGTGTCTGGCTTGGTGCCATGTTAAGATAAGCCTTCTTTAAAGATTCATCCTGTTCGCTGCTTATTCCTTCTGTTCTTAAGTAACATGGGCCTCTTCCTTCGATATTCTCTCTTACAGTTCCATATACTCTCTGTGAGGTTGTAAGACCATATTTATCTTCATACACTTCTCCCTTTGAGTTAATCTGCTTAGCTTTGACTCCCTGGGCTATGGTCCCTGTTGGTGCTATAGTATCTTTACAACGTAATGCTATAAATCTCATCTCTAATGTTGTCATCTCAGCCCCGGCATTAATCCCCATTGCATATCCAGCTCCGGTATTAAACGGTGGATACCACATCTTATGCCTTGAAAATCCTGGATTGTTAGGCTTATAAAGTCCAGCCGCCCCTCCTGTTGCACATAAAACTTTCTTTGCCCTTATCTCATATGCATATCCATCATCAATGTTAAAACCTATGGCACCAAGAATTTTATTATCCTTAACTATATAATCTGTTATATTAAGTCTGTTTATAACTGTCACTCCATCAAGTGCTGCCACTGCCGAGGCAAGTATAGGCTTGATATTCTCACCATTTATCTTAATATTACGATTGCCTCTTGCAACATACTTTCCATTCTCATCCTTAAGTATGACAAGGCCAAGCTTCTCCATCTTAGCAGTAACTTCATTAAGTCTTTCCGACATAGTAAGAAGCAGATCCTCTCTTACTATATCATCAGCATCATTTTTAGCATAATCAACATAATCTTCTGGATTTCTGCCTTCTACTATATATGCATTGATAGCATTAACACCTGCTGCAAGACATCCACTTCGTTTTATATTAGCTTTCTCCGCTATAATGATACTCGCTGTATCTGACTGCTCTTTTATAGTAAGTGCCGCATAACAGCCCGCTGTACCACCACCTATTATAAGAACATCCGTTGTAAGCTTCTTTAATCCATTTATCTTCATAAGCACTCCTTTTTGAAGTAAAGTAATTTCTATTTTACTACTATCACCTTAAAGATTTCACAATACTATAATAATACACCATCAGATATAGAATACGTCATCTGACTTCATACCCTTATTCTCACACAGATAAGTTTTCTCACTGTCAACCGCATATATTCTGTATATAAGCACATGGACCTTCTCACCTACCGCAAGAGGTTCCTTTTCCAGCGACCACTCACCTGTTATTCTTGTACATCCGATATTAACTGTGACATCCAAATGATTGCCCCTGAATAATATATCTTCAACATATCCTTCTTCTGCTGCACTGTTGAACTGCTGAAGCTTTCCATACTTTGATATTTTTACAAACTCTGGTCTTATGAAAGCCATGTCAGCCCCATTAACTTCATCAAAGCCCTTAAGTCTTGAATAATCACTAACCTCTGATGCCTTTCCTATGAACTCAACAACAAAAGGCGTTGCCGGACTTTTATATATATCTATCGGACTACCCATCTGTTCTATTCTGCCATGATTAGTTATGATAATCTCATCAGCAACCTCAACAGCCTCATCCTGATCATGTGTTACAAATATACTTGTTATTCCAAGCTTTGTAACCATGCTTCTAAGCCATGTTCTAAGCTCTGTCCTTACCTTGGCATCTATCGCAGCAAAGGGTTCATCTAAAAGAAGCACCTGTGGGTTAGGTGCAAGCGCTCTTGCGAACGCAACTCTCTGACGCTGCCCGCCTGATAACTGGTTAGGATATCTTTTCTCAAGTCCTGCAAGTCCAGTTATTTCAAGAAGCTCTGTAACTCTTTTCCTTATCTCATCCCTTGGCACCTTCTGAAGCTTAAGACCAAAGGCTATATTTTCATATACTGTCATATGACGGAACAATGCATAATTCTGGAATACAAAGCCTATACCTCTCTTGCTGGCTGGTATATCATTAACCCTCTTTCCATCTATGTATATATCTCCAAAGCTTGGAGTTTCAAGTCCTGCAATCATTCTTAATATAGTTGTTTTACCACTTCCCGAAGGACCAAGCAGTGCAACCAGCTTTCCTTTTTCGATAGCAAAGTTTACATTATCCGATGCCCTGAAGCTTCCATATTGCTTAAATATATTTCTCATCTCAACATACATTACTTAACTCCTCCCTTCTTAGCATTCTTCTGTCTGTATTCAAACACATTCTTAAGTATAAGTACTATGACTGCTATTATTACAAGTATTGATGACACAGCAAATGCAGCTGTTATAGATGAATCTGTCCCAGACATATACAGTGCATCTATCTCAAGAGGAAGTGTAAATGTCTCTCCCCTTGTCTTTGACAATGCATTTACCGCACCAAACTCTCCAAGTGCCCTAGATGTACACAATATAATTCCATATATAAGCGACCACTTTATATTTGGAAGTGTAATCTTAAAGAATATTGTAAAGCCATCTGCACCCATAAGTGCTGCTGCTTCCTCCTCATCCTTTCCAAGTGAATTAAGCACCGGTATTATTTCTCTTGACACATAAGGAAATGTAACAAATATCGTTGCAAGCACAACACCCGGGACTGCAAAAGCAATCCTTATATTTGTTCCAAATATCTCATTAAACCATCTTATAACAGGATAAAAGAAACCAAGTCTTCCAAATGTCATAAGAAATGCAAGTCCAACTATAACAGGCGATATTGAAAATGGTATATCTATAAGCGTTGCAAGCAAATCTTGTAAGTACCCAGGCTGCTATTATTCCAAATAAGGTATTAATAACAAGAGCCACAAAAGTTGCTATAACTGTAACCTTAAGTGCACTTAACACATAAGAAGTCGTTACTGCCTTTATATAAAAGCCTACTCCCTCTTTAAGTGAACTTACTATAATAGAGAACAGTGGAAGTATAAGCATCACGATGATAAAAACCACTGTAATAAGCACACATATATTTCTTGTTGTTCTTTTTCTTTTTTCAAGCTTATCATTTCCGCTCATGCTTACCTCCATTCTGTTAAGCTTCTTAATTAATCTTTTATTGACCTCTTATCAGCTTCCTGTTAATTTATATGTTAGTTATTGTTAGTAATCCAAATATTTTAATAGCCTGATGTATTGCTTAAGATGTTCTTGCTGCCACTCTCATCTGTATAATATTTATGATAAGTAATATAAGAAATGATATGACAAGCATCACAAGTGCAATAGCTGTAGCAGAGGCATAATCAATATAATTGAGTTTCTGCATTATCACATAAGAAACAACCTGTGTATGTTCCTTGGCACTGTTACCCGATATATATATAACACTTCCATACTCTCCTATACCTCTTGCAAATGCCAGCCCAAAGCCTGTAAGAAGTGCCGGACTTATCTCTGGAAGTATTACCTTAAAAAATGTTTTTGCCGGACCTGCTCCTAAAATATAAGCTGCTTCCTCATACTGTGAATCCATCTTTTCAAGAACTGGTGTTACAGCTCTTACTACAAAAGGTATACCAACGAATACTAAGGCAATAACAAGTCCGATATGTGTATATGAAACCTTTATTCCAAGCGATGCAAGAGGCTTTCCTAACATTCCTGTCTCTGAATACAGCTTTGAAAGTGTTATGCCTGCAACTGCTGTTGGAAGTGCAAAAGGAAGCTCAATAAGTCCATCAAGTATCCTTTTACATGTGAAATCATATTTAACAAACGTCCATGCAAGTATTGTCCCGAATATACAGTTAATAACTGCTGCTATAAAGGAACAGCTTATACTTGTTATAAATGCATTTACAACATTTTTCTTAGTCACAAGTGCCATAAACTCGCCGGGTGAAAGCTTTAACGAATAAACCATAACCGATGCCAGTGGTATAAGCACTATAAGCGATAACATTGTCACTGTTATTCCTAATGTAAGATGAAATCCAGGAATAACCCTTACCTTCCTGTCCTTTACTTTTTTCCCATTGAATTCAGGTTCTATATTAGTTTTATCAGTTGTCGTATATTTCATCGAACCATCCTCCATCATCAAAATATATCCTGTAAGCTTCATCCCATCCACCATAATCTTCTATTGATGTAAGCCGTACATTCAAATCAAATTTATCACCATACTCAGATAATATGTTCTTATCTGAGGGTCTGTAGCCATATTTTGCTGCCAGTCTTTGTGCGCTCTCAGAATACAGATATGAAAGATATGCACTTGCAAGCTCTTCTGACCTGTTAACCTTAACATTATCATCAACAACTGCCACACTAGGCTGTGCAAGTATACTGACTGAAGGTGTTACTATCTCATATTCATCAGGATAAGAATTCACCGAGTTAATCGCTTCGTTTTCCCATGCTATAAGCACATCACCTTTTTTATTCTCAACAAATGTTGTTGTTGAACCTCTTGCTCCTGAATCAAGCACTGAAACATTGGAATATAATTTTCTTAAAAATTCTTTCTTAGAACTCTCATCCGTATATTTTTCTTCTGCAAAGCTTAATGCCGCAAGAAAATTCCAACATGCACCACCACTGCTCTTAGGATCAGGTGTTATTATCTCAACTCCATCGGCAGTAAGATCATCCCAGTCCTTTATTCCAAATGTATTGCCTTTTCTTACTAAGAACACAATCGTTGATGTATATGGTGCTGAATCTTTATCATACTCATCCTTCCATCCAGCAGCTATCAGTCCGGTATTTTCTATAAGCGTTATATCATGCTCAAGTGCCAGTGTCACAACATCAGCATTGCAGCCTTCAACCACTGATCTTGCCTGGCTTCCTGAACCCCCATGCGACTGTATCACCTTTATCTGTTTTCCATAATGATTCATATAATAATCAGCAAATATGTCGTTATACTCCTCATAAAACTCTCTTGTTGGATCATATGAAACATTAGTTATTGTAAGTCCGTCTCTCTTATTTGCGCATCCGGAAAGAAAAAATACTGATAATGTCATACATGCCATACCAACCGCTTTTATTGTTTTAATTTTATTATTAAGCTTACTGATATTTCCTTTCCGTATTTTGTATAGCTGTTATTTAATGTTAATTTTAAACCTGTTTTCATATATACATAGTCTGTTAGTATGTTTATTGATTAAAAAATATTGCCAGGCTTCTTTGAGTTGCCTGGCAACCTTTGGAAATTGTATTGTTATATTATACCCATTTCCCTACAAAGTCAATATGTTTATGTGGTTTATTTTAATTTTATTTAATTTCTGGTATTTTGCGTACCCTAAACTCTATCTTGAGCTTATATATTCATGTTAACAGTATCTCCTGTAACAATAACAGCAGGTGACTGTATACCTTCTTTAGCGGTTTTTTCTACTATATCTTTAAGTGTACCTCTCACTGCCTTATATGTACCATCAAACCCTCCACTTATAACAGCAGCCGGTGTGTTTTCTGATTTTCCTTCTTTCATAAGGGTATCTGCTATCTCTTTAAGATGTGTAAGTCCCATCAGATATACACATGTTCCATCCATGGCAGCAGAATTTCTGATATCCGCATGCAATGTTTTTTCACCATCTTTTCCATCGCCTGATGTATGTCCTGTTATAATCGAAAAGCTTCTGCTTACATCTCTGTGTGTAACTGGTATTCCTGCCATTGCAGGAACTGCTATCGCAGAACTTATGCCTGGTATTTCCTCTGTTTCTATACCTGCTTCCTTAAGATACTGTATCTCTTCAGCACCCCTTCCAAACACATAAGGATCACCGCCTTTAAGGCGTACCACATATTTTCCTTCATTTGCTTTGGCAAGAAGAAGCTCATTGATATCCTGCTGTGGTGTTGAATGTCTTTCATTTCTTTTACCAACGTATATCTTCTCACAGCTCTCTAAGGCATATTCTAACAGTCTTTCATCTATCAGGTCATCATATACAAGAACCTCTGCTGCCTTGACCGCATTAAGTGCTCTTACGGTTATCAGGTCATATGCACCACAGCCAGCTCCTGCTATCACAACTCTGCCCTTCTTTGTTTCATCAGCCTCGTTTTCTTTAACAGAGGCTATTATCTCATCAAGTTCGTCATCATCCAGCTTTCTTCCAAGAACCATGCACCTTCTTGCTGATGCTTTAAATATAGCAGCTCTCTTAGATGAATCTTCCACCTTAGCTTTTATATTTTCCCTTATGGAACACAGATAATCAAGTATCTGCTCTATATCAGGCGGAAGCTCTGATGCTATACGATTTTTTATATCAGCAGCTATATATGGGCTGGCTCCCTGTGTCGATATGCCTATAGACAGATTTCCAGCTTTATACACTGATGGGAATAAAAACTGACAGTTATCCTTATCATCTACAACATTTATAAAAATATGATATTTTCTGCATACACCAGCAACATATGCATTGAATTTTTTATCATCCGTTGCCGCTATACAGAATGAACATCCTTCAAGATCTGAATTAACGAATTCTCTTTCGATGAACTTGACACCCTCTATGCTCTTTATACTGTCACTTATCTTTGTTGCAACCACAGTTATATCAGGCTCATATGCAAGAATCTTTCTTAGCTTATGCTCCGCAATCCTGCCACCACCTATGATTAATCCTTTTTTTCCTTTAATGTCAATAAAAAACGGAAAATATCCCATTTATTTATCCTCCTATAACATTCTGAATTTATTATGTATTATACTTTTACCTTATAACATGTTATTGTTTTAGAATATCTGCAAGCTGCTTGTATGCTGTTCCCCATCTGGCATTAGGTTTAATGTTATATAACTTTTTATCCAGCACATAATATTTTCCTTCTTTCACAGCCCTTAGCGAATTCCATGCTGCATTATCTGTCAATAGATTATTAATACTCTTCATAGCTGCCTGGATATCATTACCCTGCGTTGTAACAAATATATAGTCTGGATCAGCCGCCACTATACCCTCAAGACTTAAATCGTCCAGCATACTTTTATCCGAATCTGCTATATTGACACAGCCAAGATCTGATAGCATCTCACCACACACAGAGCCTGTACTTCCCTTTGCTTTAACACTGCTGGCAGCTGTTCTTATAAAAAGCACCTTTGGATGATTATTACCCATTGTACTTTTTATTTCATCTATCTGCTGCTTCACATCCTCACCATTAGTCTTATACAGATCTCTTCTCCCAGTGATCATTGTACAGTGATCAAGCATATTAAGATACTGGGTAAAATTAGAAACATCAAAGTATGCTACTGTTATGCCAGCATTTTCAAGTGTATCCATAAGTGCTATATCAGCCTCAGTATTACAGCTTGCTATGACAAAATCCGGCTGTGAAGCTATAAGCAGTTCTACGTTAGGATTCAGTATGCTTCCAAGATTAATGACTGAATCTGTAAGCTCCAAATCAAAATTCGTCCATGTATCATTGGCAGCTGCAACAAGGTTTCCTCCTGCAGACACCCATATATCAGCAAAGCTTCCTATAAGTGCTGCGGCTCTCTTATGTGAAGTCACTGTTACCTCTCTGCCATAATCATCTGTAAATGTATACGGATTACTTACAGATGCGCCTTCCGTCATATCATACTCTCCTGAATTAACCTTACTATCAGATACTGCTGTTTTAGCACTTCCAGCAGTCCTGTTACTATTATTGTTAAAACAGCTGTCGTTACAAGTGCTTTAACAATTCTTTTTTTGTTTAAAAACATATTTTCACTCTTTCACTCCTGTTTTTCACTCTTATTTTTCTTTCCAGTTTTACATAATATTTCGTTTAATATTCTGATGCAGCATATTATTCCTAATTGGTAAGATAACTTGATACAGCATACAGCTTCTGCCCATTATACTCAACCTGTGACCATCCACGTACACTCGTTGCTGTGCGTTTTACATATTCTCCATTCTTTATGGATGTAACTACAGTACCTGTATCAGTACTTGGAAGAGTTCTTAGGTTTGTTTCTTCCTTTGCCGTTACATTATCATTATATGGAGAGAATTCCATGCCGTTCACAGAAAAGTTACCATTGCTGTTATCGTATGGTTTACTATTAAGATCTGTCGTCAGATAGCTTGATATTGCATAGACAGTTGTTCCCTCATATTCAAGCCTTGACCATCCATTATCTCCTATTCCTGTACGTCTTGCTGTATCACCATTATACAATACCGAAGCTAAAGCCCCTCTTATGTCCGGAGAAGTACGAAGATTGGTTTCTTCCTTTGCTGTAACTGTTTCATCAACATTCTTAAACACTATGCCAAGCTCAGCCACATTTATATCATCATGCGGCTTATCAGGATCAAAAGGATCAGCAGCTGAATCATAGCTGAAATAAGCTACATTCATATCCACATAGCCTTCTATGCCATCAACTCTTCCTCTGTTCGTATACTGCCACATAGCAACTGTTCCAGTATACGAAGGAGACGTAACCTTAGGATATGCACCTTCGCTATAAGAAGCTATCCATAATGGATACTGTTTTTTTATGTCATCTGTATTCCATAACCTGTTGTCAACAAGTTCATTCTTTCCTGCATACAACATAGCATCATAACCTTCATCTGAAATCGTGTTCATAAATGCAATAGCATTATTGGTTCTGTCCTCATTAGTAATACCATACATTCTGCTTGTCTGGCTTGTAAAATCCTCACAATTATATACGACCGGGTATGTAATGGCATAACCTGCTATATAATCTACAACCCACTCAGCCTCTTCTATTGCCTCAGCCTCATTAACCGCTGTAGAAAAGAAATATACACCTGTTTTAATGCCAGCCGCCTGCGCACTTATAAGATTATATGATGCATACTCATCTTCACATATTGTTCCGTTTATGTCTGTCCTATAGCCTATTCTTATCATGGCATAATCTATACCACTGGCTGCCACCTTCTTCCAGTCTATCGTTCCCTGCCACTTTGAAACATCTATTCCATTAGAATATGAAGCACTATCACCTGGCAGTGACGATACATTTACCTCTTCTCCATAAACAAGATCATCCTGTTTTTCCGGATCACCATCTATATCTGATTCATATGACTCTTCACTTTGTGTATTTTCATTTTCAGTTACATCCACGTAATCATTATTCGTAGCTGTATTACTCTGTGCATCATTTAATGAACTATTACTTTTCTTATATTTTACCCCTGATGTAATAAGAATAACGATACATATTATTATTATTACAACCGCTGCCACACCAACAATAATATATTGTCTGTATTTTTTCAGCATTTTCCTGAATTTGTTCTGATTTCTTTTTCTTATTCTTATCTCCATATACAACTCCCTCAATTATAACTACATTTACAGCTAAATTTATATCTCCATTTACAGTTTTATTTACAACTTCATTAATAATACCTGCTTTAAAGTATATCCTAAGCTGCTGTTTTAAAAAAATATATCCCAATTTATTTAAAATAACTGTATTATCTCATTTAGTCAATAATAATTATAATCA
>OHBP01001236.1_pt1 | contig 10507 bp, 9 predicted proteins | sample 1577471 | NCBI WGS metagenome assembly OHBP01 (sample SAMEA3879503, study PRJEB24766) | human gut metagenome | biome: human-associated habitat; feature: feces | place: USA | collected 1985/1987
ACCCGTCGGGGTCAGCGTCAGCGCAAAATCTGCGCGGTCAGCGGCGGCGGCAGGCTCCACACCCGCGGGCGGCGTGCCGGAAACAGCCCAGTCGGCGGCATAGCAAACGCTTTGCCCGGCCAGCAGTGCCCCGCTCACGCAGCGGATGCGCTCCGGCTCGGCCACGGCGCAGTTCTGGCGTTTGGCCCACTCGTCCACGGCAAAAACGCCTCGTCCGTCGGTGGCCGTCGTGATGACCGGCACGGCATGGCAGACCGCCGCCAGCCGCTGCGCCAGCTCGTTTGCGCCGCCCAGATGCCCCGACAGCAGCGGAATCGCGAACTGCCCACCCTCATCCAGCACAACGACGGCGGGGTCTGCAGCCTTGCTGCGGCAGTGTGGCGCGATGGCCCGCACCGCGATCCCGGCAGCTCCTACAAAAATCAGTGCGTCGCTTTGTGCAAACTGCGCAGCGGTCCAATCGGTCAGGCGGACACCGTCCGCACCGCCGCGGGTCACGCTGCCGGGGCAGGCAGCCGCCAGCTGCTGCGCCAGCGCCAGGCCCCGCGCCGTGAACGCAATGTACGCGCAGGTCATCGGTCCGTCCCCCTGCGGAACTCCGTTGTGAACGCCGGGTCATACAGCTTGCTGCGGTCATACTGTGCGGCCAAAAAGTCCCCGACAACGATGAGCGCCGTCTTGGTGATGCCCGCCGCACGGGTGCTTTCGGCCAGCGTTCCGACGGTGCAATGTACAATTTTCTGTTCCGGCCACGTTGCCTTGTAGACAACGGCGGCAGGGGTCGCGGCGGTGTACGCGCCCTGCAGAAGCGCGTCCTGCACCCTGTCGATCAGGCCGATGGAGAGGAAAATGACCATCGTCGCCCCGTGGGCGGCCAGCGCGGCCAGCCGCTCACCTTCGGGCACAGGGGTACGGCCCTCCATGCGGGTGATGATGACGGTCTGGCTGACGCCGGGCAGCGTGTACTCGGCGTTCAGCGCCGCTGCCGCGCCGCAGAAGCTGGACACACCGGGGGTATCATCGTAGGGAACGCCCTCGGCGTCCAGCACATCCATCTGCTCCCGGATGGCACCGTAAAGGCAGGGGTCGCCGGTGTGCAGGCGCACGGTGATCTTACCCGCAGCTTCCATCTGCCGCATCACATCCAGCACCTGCTCCAGCGTCATTTCAGCGCTGTTATAAATGGCGCAGTCGGCCTTTGCAAGGCCCAGCAGGGCCGGGTTCACCAGACTGCCCGCATAGATGATGCAGTCGGCTTTCTGAAGCAGGGCCGCGCCCCGCCGGGTGATGAGGTCCGGTGCGCCGGGGCCTGCACCAACAAAATGTACCATAACGTTACTCCTTTACCAAAACGGTGGCAAAATAACCGGCCTGTTCCTGCGGCCGCTCAAGGGAAAGATCCGGGTAGACCCGCTCGTCCGGCAGACCGCAGTTGCACACAAGTGCGCTTTTTTTCAGCTTATCTGCCTGCTGCAGGGTATCCAATAAGACAGGCAATTGCCTGCCGGCTTTCATCAATACCTTGGTGCCGGGCATTTCCAGCACGCGGTCTGTCCAGCCGCCGGGCGCAATGGTAAGCGGCGTATCCATGCCGCCGGTCAGCGGCACATTCAGCCGCGCCGCCGCCGCACAAAAGCTGGGCACGCCTGCCGCCATGGCGGTGGCATAACCCCCGGCCTGCAAGATCTCCTGCAGGTAACCAAAGGTGGCATAGATGGAAACATCACCGATGTTCAGCATGGCAACGTCCTGCCCGGCATCCAGATACTGCCGCACCGCGGCGGCGGCTTTTTCGTGCGAAGCCACCAGCGCGGCCGGGTCACGGCTCATGGCAAAGTACAGCGGGACGATGGTCTTGCCGTCCAGCGCTTCTCCCAGCGCACTGCGGGCGATGTCCAGCGCCAGCATCTGGCCGGAAGCAGTCTGCGGCGCGGCCAGCACCGGGCACTGCCGGATGAGCCGCACAGCCTGCAGCGTCATCAGCTCCGGGTCGCCGGGGCCGACGCTGACACCGTAAAATGTACCTTTCAGTTCTGCCATTCCTGCATCAGCTCCTTTGCCGTTTTTGTCTCGCCCAGCGGGCCGTGCTGGTTGGAGAACAGCACCGCGCCCACCCGGAAAGCCCCGCCTGCCCGTCGGTCCAGATGCATCTGGATGGCGGCAAGGATGCTTTCCAGCACCGGTGCACGCAGCTGCGCGCCGTCCAGAATGTCAAGGCAGGCATCGGTGGTGGCGGCATCCATCAGGGCGGCGCACACCTCATGCGCGGCACCGCACAGCGCCGCATGGGCGCAAAACACTTCAGCGCGGCCATCCGCCGTGTGGGAGTGGGTGTTCATGACCCCTGCCGCCAGCTTGCAGAGCTTGCCCACGTGGCCTACCAGAAGCACTTCCTCAAATTTGGCCGTGGCAGCCATATCCAGCGTATCCCCGATGAAGTTGGAGGTCTTGACCACCGGGAACCGCTCGAACTGCGGCAGAGCGCTGGCCAGATAATCCAGCCCGTAGTTGCCGGGGGCCAGCACCAGCCGCCGGGGGCCGGGGGCATTTTTTGCACGCAGTGCGGCCTGATTCATTTCCAGCTGGATGGTATCCAGAATGGCCTGCTGGCTCATGGGTTCCACGATGCCGCTGGTGCCCAGAATGGAAAGCCCGCCCTCCACCCCGATGTGCGGGTTGAAGGTGCGCTTTGCCGTCTCGGCACCGCCCTCGATGGAAATGGTCACTGCAAAGCCGCCGGTGTAGGCAGCATTTTCAGCTTCCCGTTCCAGCGCCTCGGCGATCATCCGGCGCGGCACATGGTTGATGGCGGCTTCGCCTACGGGCTGGTCAAGGCCGGGCTTCGTCACACGGCCCACCCCCTCGCCGCCAAAGATGCGCACGCCGGGGGCAGCCGGTTCCAGCACCACCGATGCAATCACCGGCAGGCCCGTGGTCACGTCCACATCGTCGCCGCCGTCCTTGCGGATGGCACATACCGCACCGACATCCGTTCTGCGGCAGTAAATGGGTGCCACCTCCACCACAATGCCCTTGGGCGTGCGCAGAGCTACCGTTTCCGGTTCGCGGCCGGTCAGCAGCAGACGCGCCGCCCCGGCAGCCCCCAGCGCGGCACAGGTGCCGGTGGTATAGCCGCAGCGCAGCAGCTTCTGCCCGCTGCGGACGTAATGCTCAAACTGCGGCTTTCCGGCGGGTGCCTTTTCGGCTTCCGGCTCCGGTGTGCCGAACAGAGCTGTGTACTGCTGTTCGGTCAGGCCATACAGGGCGCGGATGTTCTCCGGCTGAAACGCCTGTTCCGGGGTCAGCACGCCGGAAACACCGCCGGGCGAAACGCACACCACCGTGTCCGCTATTTTTTCGGCCAGCTCCAGCTCGTGCAGGCTCAGGATCACCGCCAGCTGACCGGTATGGGCCAGCTCCTTTAAAATGGTGAGCAGCTCGATCTTGCCCTTGATATCCAGAAAAGAGGTCGGCTCGTCCAGCAGGATCACTTCCGGCTGCTGGCACAGTGCCCGGGCCAGCAGGATGCGCTGGCGCTGGCCGTCGCTGATGCGGTTAAAATCCCGGTCTGCAAGGTGTGCCGCGCCCACCAGCTCCAAAGCTCTGTGCACCTGCTGCCTGTCCTCGGCAGACAAAATGCCCAGCCGTCCGGTGTAGGGATAGCGCCCAGCCGAAACAAAGTCAAAGCAGGTGGTCAGCTCCATCCGGCGGCTGTGGGGAGCCATGAGGGCCAGCTTCTGCGCCCGCTGGGTACCGGTGTAATCGGCAAGGTTTCTGCCTTCCAGCAGCACTGTGCCGCCCATGGGGGCCAGCTGGCCCGCCAGCGTTTTGAGCAGGGTGGATTTTCCTGCGCCGTTGGGGCCAATGAGAGTCAGGATCTGGCCCGGCTGCACCCCGAGGCAAATATCCGAGAGCAGCGGTGTCTTGCCATAGCCGATGGCAAGCTCCCGCGCAGTGCAAAGTGCTTTTTCGTTCATCATGCGCCCTCCCGCTCTGAATTGCGCCGCACCAGCAGCCAGATGACCACCGGCGCGCCGAACACGGCCGTGACCGAGCTGATGGACAGCTCCGTGGGCGCGAACAGACTGCGGGCCAGCAGGTCGCAGAACAGGCAGAAAGCCGCACCGCCCAAGCAGCACCCCGGCAGCACATACAGCGGCTTTGCGCTGCCCAGCAGCTGCTTGACAAGGTGCGGCACCGCGATGCCTACAAAGGAGATCGGCCCCGCAAAGGCGGTGACACAGGCCGCCAGCAGGCTGGAAAGCAGCACCAGCGCTACCGAGAAAGGCTTGACATTCACGCCCACGCTGCGGGCATATGCTTCGCCCATCTGGTAGGCGGCCATGGGCTTGGAAAGCAGAAAGGATGCCGCCAGCGCCGGCAGCACCACCAGTGCCGCAGCCTGCACATTGGCCCATGTCACGCCGGAAAAGCTGCCCTGCGACCAGTTGTGCAGATTGATGATGTTGGAATCCTGCGCAAAGGCCACCACGATATCGGTGATGGCGGAGCAGATATAGCCGATCATCACACCGCAGATGACCAGAATGCTCATGCGCTGCACCCGCCGGGCCACCGCCAGCACAAAGGCCATGGAAGCCATGGCACCCGCAAAGGCCGCCGCGATCATGGTGGCCGAGCTGGTCAGCATCCCGCGGTCCAGAAACACCACCATGGTCAGGGCCACCGCCAGCTTTGCGCCGCTGGAAACGCCCATGACAAAGGGCCCGGCAATGGGGTTTGCAAAAAAGGTCTGCAGAAGGTATCCCGCTGCACTGAGGGCTGCCCCCAGCAGCGCCGCCATGACCGCGCGGGGCAGGCGCAGCTGCAGGATGATGTTCCCCGCAAGCGCATCGCCGCCCTTGCCCAGCAGCGCCGTCAGCACCGAACCCGGTGCAAGGGATACGCTGCCCCAGAACAGGTTCAGCGCAAAGAGCACCGCCACGGCTGCCGCAAGGGCAATATAGGCGGCTGCAAGGCGTCTGGTACGGGTCATAGGCTTTCCTCTCTGTAAAGTTTTTCTTCTTTAATCCACATGGGTGAGAAATTTCAGGGTACTGGCGGCAGGTGTGCCCTTAGTAAACACCCGGTTCATATCCACGATCAGGTCTGCCAGCTCCATGCTCTGCTGGAACAGGCTCTGGGTGGTGCACCACACCTGACCGTTCTGCACCGCTTTGAACTCGTTCAACAGTGGGAAACGCTCGGTCAGCTGGCTCACCGATGCGATCATGCCCTCGATGGCGCTGTTGTAGATGAGCACATCGGCATCCTTTGCACCTGCATAGAAGTCCTCAAGCGGCAGGTTCATGGTAGCAAGGCTGTTGCCATTGTCCGTCAGGTCCGCAAAGACATAGCTGCCGCCTGCCATTTCGATCATGCGGGCCACATAGTCACTGCCCTTGCGCACAGTGGCAAGGTTGTTGGTGGTCAGCGAGAAGAAGGCGCAGCTTTTTCCCGTGGGTTCCTGCGAGAGGATGGGCTGAACGGCTGTCTCCTGCGCGGAAAACACCTGCTCGGCCTGTTCTTCCCTGCCCAGCAGGATGCCGTAAAGCTTGATCCACTCCATGCGGGCCAGCGGGTCGCTCTCGTAGCTGGAACGCTCCACCAGCACCGGGATGCCAAAGTGTTCCAGCTGCTCCTTTACCTCCGGCGTGTGCAGGATCATGGTATTCTCAATGGCAAGGCGGCAGCCCGCTGCCAGGATCTGCTCGTAATCCGGGGCGCTGTACTTGCCTGCATACGCGATTTTTCCCTCTTCCATGGCCTGCTGCACCGCGGGCAGATACCAGCCCTCGGCCTTGGTGCCGGAAAAGGCCACGCTGTCCAGTGCGTCCAGATGCAAAAGCAGATCCATCACCGAGGTGGAGACCAGATAAATATTCTCCACCGGCTGGCGCAGCACAGTCACATCAGCAGGCAGACCGTCCACCTCCGCAGCATCTTCCGGCACAACAAGGAACCGTGCATCCGACTCCGCGATGGTCAGCATGGTATAGCCGCCCTCATAGCAGTCCGCTGTGAACTGCTGTGCATAGTCCAGCTTGTAATGATGGGAGAAAACAAGACTTTCCGTATTGGCAGGCTGAGCCTTGCTGCCGCAGCCGGTCAGCGTCAGCGCCGCAGCGGGGATCAGTTTCAGAAATTGGTTGCGAGTGATTTTCATTCAAATATCCGGACGTTTGTCGTTCCGACCCCTCTTGTGAAAAGGCGTTTGGAGCGGCCCTGCGGTTGCGCAGCAATGAAAGCCCCAGCGGGTCTTTCAAGCAGGCGAGCGATCTGCGATAGCAGATGGAAGGGCTTTGCCCTGACAAGCGTCGGAGCCGCGACAAACGCGAAATAAAAAATTGATTTTCCGCTGAGTATGCCCAGAGCGTGAGCGGAGGGCATTCTCAATCGTTAGCCTTCAGACTTGCGGAATCAAAGGTCAGCGTATACTCGATCTCGTGGGGGGTGCTCATGGCAACGGTGTCGGCGGTGACATCCAGTGCGGTATCCAGCGCCGATACCGGAATTTCAAAGGTGGAATTGCCCTCGGTGTTGGTGGGCAGATACTTCTCGCCGTCCACGATCATATAATCATAGTTCGGGCTGCTCCACACGATGGTGGCGGTCATCTTGCCGTCTGCCACGGTCAGGGCGGCGGGGCTCTCCACGGTGGCACGGCCGGAGCCGCCTTCCAGCGTCACCTCACAGGTGTAGGTGCCGTCTGCCGGGGTCTCGGCTTCCGCAGCCTTTTCCACGGCATCACGCACGCTGACGACATGGTCGTACCACTTGCCCTTGGTGCCCAGAATGGCAAGGTCAAAGTCCGTATCCACAGCAGTGACCGGAATGTCAAAGCCGTACACCTCCTCCGAGGTGCCGTCGGAATAGGTGACGGTATCTGTGGTGGGCTGCAGCCAGTCGGCCTCGTGGTCGGCGGCATCGGAAGCCTTGCCCAGATACAGGTTGACGATATGGGTGGAAGCAAGGCTGACATGGAAGGTCATCTGGCCGTTCTCCACGGTCAGGGTGCCCTTGCCGTCGCAGGCTTCGTTGGCGTGGAACATGCTGCTGTCGGTGTCAAACTCGGCGGTATACACACCATCCGGCAAAGCGGCGGTCTCAGCGGCAGAAGAAGCCACAGAGGATGCCGCCTCGGAAGAAGCAGCACTGGAAGCTGCAGAAGATGCCGTGGAAGAAGCGCCGCAGCCCACCAGCAGACTCAGTGCCAGAGAAGCAGCGACAACACAGGAAAAAACGCGTTTCATAGGAAATACCTCTACATTATAAAAAATCAGCTTTTATTATACCATTGTTCAGATAAAAAATGAACCCTCTCCACCGGATGCCGCAAAGCGGCCGCGAGACGGAGAGGGTTCGTTTGATCAACCGTTCAGAGAATCGATCGCCGCCTTGGTGTGGGCGACATACAGCTTCTGGACATCCTCGATCTCACCCAGACCAGCGATCTGGCAGTCGATGCTGTCGAAAGCACCGGAAGCCTTGAACTGGCTCAGCCAGGAGTCGGCATCCTCACCGGCCATATCGTTGTTGGCGTGATCGCCGGCAACCACCATCAGCGGGCGCAGAATGACCTTGGTGTAGCCCGCAGCCTTAACAGCCTCGATCACGTTCTCGCAGGCAGTCTCTTCCGGCTTGCCCTCAACGGTGCCAATGAACACATTGTCGTAGCCCAGAGTCTGCATAGTGGTCTGCATCTGGCTGTAGCTCACCTTTGCGGTGTGCGAGGTGCCGTGGCCCATAAAGACAAAGGCGACCTTGTCCGCAGCAGCGGCATCCAGACTGTCGTAGCCGGCTTCCTTCACGGCAGCAGCGGTGACAGCCTTGGCAACGTCTTCCTTATCCTGATTGATGATGGTGGCATCGGAACCGACCTCGCCCAGCAGGGGCTCAGCCACAGCGACAGATTCAAACTTGTCGCGGTAGGTGTCGATCATTTCCATCATCTCGTCGTACTCAGCACCGTGCATCAGGTGGGTGGGCTGGACGACCAGATTCTTCACGCCGTTTTCCACAGCGCGGTCCATGGCCTGCTGCATGTTGTCGATCTTTTCGCCGTCACGAGCCTGCACATGGTTGATGATGATCTGTGCGGTGAATGCGCGGCGCACAGACCAATCCGGGTATGCGGCCTGCAGGGCATCCTCGATGCCCTTGATGTCCTTCACGCGGCTGTCGTTGAAGGAGGTGCCGAAGGAGACCACCAGCAGCTCGTTGTCGCCAATGTCGTCCTGATTGCGGGCATCGTCCTTGGAAGCATCGCCGGTGTCACGGCCAAAGTAGTCGGGGTCGGCATTCTCACCTTCCACCAGTTCCTTCTGGGTGTCGGTCAGGGCATCCCATGCAGCCTTGGCGGCTTCGCACTGGGCATCGGTATCCTCATTGCGCTCCTGCACATAGATGGCATCGATCAGGTCTGCCACGTTCTTTGCTGCCATTTCGTCAGCCTCCTCGCTGCTCGCTTCGCTGGAAGCAGAAGACGCAGCGGTGCTGGATGCAGTGCTGGAAGCAGCACCGCCGCAGCCGGTGAGCACGCCGGCGCACAGAGCCAGAGCCGTAACAGCTGCGGCCAGCTTTTTGGTTTCGATCTTTCTCATTGTTCTTGTCCTTTCCTGCTGGATAAATTGCGGTTTGAACCAAACAAAGGGTACAGGAAAGAAAGATGAAAGAAGAGGCCCTTCTGTCCTGCGGATGGCATGACAAAAAGACCTCTGTTGTTTCAGGGCTTTTTGGTACAACCAATTCCTCGTGATCTGGGGTTTGCACCCCCGTACCAACAGCAGGCAGGTTTCCTGACTGAAAGATCGCCGCCCGTCATCTCCTTCCCAGAGCAAAAGCTCCAGTGGCTGGTGCAAAGCACCCTGATGCGGACTCCCTTATCACAGTGACGAGATCGTGCGGGATCTGCACCCGCTTCCCTTTTACCCTTTCCGCCGTGCAGTGCATCGGCAAAAGGCACCTGCTGTTTTTCTGTTCAGTTCGTCCGGCATTATATCATAAAACTGCGCAGAATGCAATAAAAAACGGCATCCTGCCTTTTTATAAGGAAGGATGCCGTTTGGAGATCGAGCCAAATGCGGAGCTTACTGGAGCGCACGGATCGCATTGATGGTGATTTTGTACTGGCAGGTCACGCTGTCAAACAGCTCCTTGGTACCTTCCAGTGTGCCTGTGCGCAGCACCTCGGTCAAATCGTAGGTGGGCTGATACAGGTTGGTAAAGCCCAGGTTTTGGCACACGCCCTTGAGCGTGTGTGCCGCACGGAATGCTTCCTTCACATTTCCTTCCTTCAATGCCTGCTCCAGTTTCGGATAGCTGTCGTCGTTCAAAAACATCAGCGTAAATCTGCAGATCATGCCTTCGTTGTAAAGCCGCTTGAGCACATCCTCATAATTTGCGCCCATCTGTCTATAACATTCCTGAATCGTCATGGTTTGTCGCTATGCCTTTCTTTTTCTACTTATCCCGCCTGGTTTGCCACAGAGTGACAAAAGCGCCATCCATTTTGTTGCACTTTGTTGCGTTTTTAATATATCACGCCTTCCTGCGTTTTTCAATGCAGAGACAAAAAGTCTTGCACTTTTCACATATTGTCCCGAGTTTTTCTTGCATTTTGCCTATCAATTTCTTCCGGCTGGCTTTTTTCTCCGACTTTGCCGTGCCTGCATGGCTGCAGGGCTTTTCCTGCCGTTTCTCTGCACGGAAAACGCATTTGAAGAAAAAGGTAAAAAAAACAGTTGACAAAAGCCTTTCTGCATGATAGAATAAACAAGTCGTCCGGCGAAGGACACAAAAAGTGAATATGGGCGTGTTCCCGAGTGGCCAATGGGGACAGACTGTAAATCTGCTGCTTTCAGCTTCGGTGGTTCGAATCCACCCGCGCCCACCAAACAAGAAAAATCCGAACCTATTTCCGATTGGAGAAGGGTTCGGATTTTTCGTTTTCTTCGGGTTTGAGAATGAAGGCTCCCGTGGACGGCGTAAAACTCCGATACCTTGTCATAGACCGTAAGCCAATAACAAGATTTGGAGGATGCGATTATGAAGTACGATGCAAGAGCCTGCAAGTTTAACATGGATACCGGGTGTGTGGAGTTGACTCTCCAAGATGGGAGAAAAATTTCCATCGGCTGCACCGGGGTCGAGGATGCACTGAATGTGACTATGGCACAGCAGACGGAATTGGACTACCTTATCTACAATGACCCGCTGAGCTATGCCGATTTGATTCTGAACGGTGACCCAGAGGAATATTTGAAAAATGCAGCCGGGAGCCATGGGCTAGAAGATTGAGGGCAAAAAAATAAGAGGTGTGCCCAACTGGACACACCTCGGTGAGATACATCTATATAAGGCAGGGCGTTCCCTTTACTGGGAGCGTCCTGCTGTTTTTATGCTGCAACAGGCAAGGCTTGTAGAGCTTCCTGCTCTTTCAGCCATTCCTCATATTCACGCTGGCCTTCCTCGCTGTTGAAAAACTCAACCATGGAGGGATAAAAGC
>OHBP01001240.1_pt1 | contig 10485 bp, 6 predicted proteins | sample 1577471 | NCBI WGS metagenome assembly OHBP01 (sample SAMEA3879503, study PRJEB24766) | human gut metagenome | biome: human-associated habitat; feature: feces | place: USA | collected 1985/1987
AACGGTTGTATTGATGAATTGAACACTGTAATAGGTATTGTCAGGTCGTTGCTGCCGATAGATGATGTTTGGCAGGGATTGTTGCATGATATACAACGTGAGTTAATGGTAGTGATGAGCCACGTTGCTACTCCTTCTGCATTGCGGGATGCAGATCCTGAACGTCCGGGGAGCGGTAATCCGAACCCACTGCATGCAGCGGAAATGACTGTGCAGTGCGAACAGGTTATGGACGCCATGATGCTTCAGTTGGAAGATAATGATTATTTCCTCTTGCCGGGGGGAACCCAGATTTCAGCGCAATTGCAATTTGCCCGTGCCGTGGCACGTCGTGCCGAGCGACGGCTCTGGACTTTGAATCGGGAAGACTCTGTACCGGAAGATATTTTGCGCTTTATCAATCGTCTTTCTGACCTTTTCTTTGTCATGGCACGCATGGAGATGCAGCGACAAGGATGGGACGAGGAACGATGGCAAGCGTTTGCTTATAAGAGAAAGAGAAAACAGCCTTAATGCCTAAAATAGAATACCTTCTTTTTGAAGACCCACAGACTCAACAGGAAATATACTATAACTTGTATCCACAGTGTTATCATTTCCGGACGAATATCCGCCAGGGTTCCTCCCATTGAATTCAATTTGACAAAGGCCAACACGGCAGGGGCTGCCGGAACTACATAGTGTGCTGCCTGCCAGTACCATGGCATCAGTTCAAGCGGGTAGGAAACTCCGGACAGGAAAATATATCCTACGGAGAAGAAAGCAATCATCAGCAGGGGAGCTTCTGAATCAGTGAAGTAGCGTGATGCCGCCAACCCAAAGAAACTTGTCCCTAACAGAAAAGGAATCATCATCGTAATAATATCCCTGCCATTTCCTATATTGGGAATGCTGAAAAAGTGAGGAAGCAAGCCTAACAGGAATAAGGCAAAGATGAAGTAAAGCATAACGTAAACGAAAGTTCTTCCGGAAATGTTATATAATGCTTGAAGCCAAGTAAGTTTTTTGTGCTTACCTACCATCTTCCCCTTCGGGTACTCCTCTCCCGTCACCATTCCTATCACCATTAGTAATGTCTGAAAAATAATGACAATCATAACAGCGGGGATGAGGTACGAACCGTATCCTTCGGTATAATTATATAAGGCTGTACCCGACACGTTTACAGGTGCCGATGAGGCTACTGCCAGCAGTCCCTGAGGAGGTAAGAATACAACACCTTCTGCACGATGCGCATCGTTTACGGCAAGCATTACACGGGAAGAAGCTTCTTGTAGATTCTTAAAATTCAAGAAAGCATCCGTGGAGGCATAAACGGTAAAGACTGATTGTTCACCGCGACCGACGCGGGCATCAAAGTCAGCGGGGAGGTAAAGAATACCATCTACTTTACTCTGTTTCAGCCATTCTTTTGCTTCAAGATAGTTCGGAGTAAGTGCATAGACTGATGCTTGTGGGGTGGCATTGAGCAGACGGATATATTCGCGGCTGAGGGCGGAATGGGAATTGTCGACGATGGCAACCGGTGTTTTCCGCACAAGGTTGGGAGCATACATCAAGTTATATAAAAGTCCGTAAGCGAAGATACCTCCCATTAGTACTAACAGTATAGCCGCATTGGTGCTGATGGAGCGCCATTCGCGGAAAATGACAGTTGCTATTGAGTCGTGAGGAGTGTTGTGTACGCGGGGAAGCGGTGTTTCATTCTTACAAATACTAAGTTTTTCCTTATCCTTCAGAATCCAATGTTTCAATCTAGGTAGTATCAGTAGCGCCACCAACGGAAAAAGCCAAAGTATGGCTGCCGATTGCCAGTAATACCCGAATCCCGAATCAAAATAGAGCATGGATTGTGCTATTTCCGTGAAATGACGGACAGGAAACAGGTAGGATGCGGCATGTACAGGAGGGTACATACTCGTCACTGGGAAAGTGACTCCGGAGAGTGTGGCACCGAGTGAACCGACCATGGATACAATGCTGATGATATAAGCTATCCGTGGAAAAATAGAGAAGATGAATACGGCAAGTGTCTGTGTGGCAATAATAAAGAGTATTGTCATAAGGTTCATCATCAGCAGACTTCCATGGAAGGGAATATGCAGTACACCGTATAGAATATAGTTAGCGAAAATACCGATTACGGAGAAGATGAAAGTATAAGGCAATAACTTCCCCACAACTGCTGTGAGGATATTTTCCCGCGCTGTTGTTAGCCATTCCTGTGCCGTATGGAACTTCAATTCACTACCTATGATATAAACCGTTATCAATAGAATAAGTATCTGGAACAAGACATAGAAGAAAGGCTGGCTCAGATAAATGGAGTAATCGAGGTCAGGGTTATAAAGAGGGTGCATACTGGATTGCACGGGTAGGAGAAATGTGGTGATTTGCTCCTGGCTGACTCCCAAAGAGACGGCTTCCATAGCAATGGGAGAGAGGGCGACAGGTGCCAGTGCCGTTTCAAAAGCTGCCATCAGTTCACTACCTACGGAAAGAAGGGCATAATGATAATAATAAGAGAGTGTGGCATTCATTCCTGTCGTAGCCCGTTGGGTAAAACCCGTGGGGATGGACAAGTAACCATAGATTTCTTTCCGTTGCACGGCTTGTCGGGCGGCTGTTTCATCGGTGAAGTGCCGGGTTACTTTGAAGGTTGGTACAGCGGAAATGTTTCGCACTATTTGCCGGGATGTGGCGGTGTTATCCTGGTCGACAATGCCGATAGGGATATTCTCCATTTGTCCGCTGCCGAAAATGGTTGCCATGAAGAACAGGCAGAACAGGGGCAGCACGAGACATACCCCGAAATAAAGTCGGCGGGAAGTCATGCGGTGAAGTTCGCGACAGAGTACGTTATATAATGGATGTTTCATCATTTACAAAGTTATTTCAATGATTACACATATTAATCATCTATGGTCAATAGCACTGACATTCCCGGGCGCAATCCTTCTACTTTTTGGGTAGGACGGGCGTGTATCTCAAATGTCTGCATGTCATAGCTTCCTGTCTGTTTAGTTGATTTCCAGGTAGCAAAACTGCCCAACGGACTGATATAATAAATACGGAATTCCACATCTTTTTTGCCGATAGCTGGGACTTCCGCACGGAATGTTCCGTCCATTTTGAATTGGGGCATCAGATCTTCGCGTATATTGAGTACAACATGTGCATCGTTCATGACGACAAGATTCATAATAGGGGTACCCGGTGCCACAAGCTCTCCGCGTTTAGGAAATATGGTTGCAATCTGTCCGTCTTCCGGTGCTGTCAGGCGTGAATCGACAAGGAGGGCGGAAACTTCGTGCTGCATCTACCATGCTTCGTGCCGATGCACGGTCCTCACTTTGTGCACCGTCTACTGCCATCTGATACTGTTCGTAGGCGGCACGTTCGGCGGCTTGTGCAGCACGGTACATGGCTTCTACTTCGTCCTTTCGTTGCGAAGTGACAACACTGTCTTTGTACAGTGCCAGGATGCGTTGGTAGGTTGTTTGTGCCAAGGTCAAGTCACTCTTGGTTTTATTCCAGAGTTGCCCGGCAGTGGCAATGATTTGTCGGCGGGTACCGGCATCGATTTTCTTATTCTGTTCCTGGGCAACTTGTTCCAAGGCATTTACTTGCCGGTATTTGGCTTCTATCGTCGGACTATTGATGACGACAAGTGTATCACCTGCCTGCACCCAGTCGCCTTCGCGGACAAGGAATGAATCTACACGCCCGGGAAGTTTACCGCTGATACGGATTTCGGTTGTTTCTATCTGTCCTTGGAGCACAAGGGGCTGATGACTCATGAGCAACATTCCCAAGAGAGAGACTAATATAGTGATTGCCAATATGATGACAAATGCGATGCTGATGCTTTTTTTTGATAGTTCCATAATTGTTATATACTGTCAGACCGCTAATGACACAATCGTCAGCCCCCTCTTGCAGCACAATCACACCATTGCCCACAGGTTTTCCATGATATTGAGTGATGGTCCTTGTCTTAGCAGTCTCGGCTAAAACAATCACTGTACTGTCACGGCTCTCACCTACCAATACAATGTTCGGACGGTCTATGATAACCTTTTGATTATAGTTACCTTTTAATATAAGAATCTTGAAAGGATTTGTCGGTGTCTCAGGTGCTTTCTCAATGGCATCCTGGATACTTTGTCCCGGCTTCACCACCACATCGAAAGCTGTGCGGTCCATCACCGGACGACGATACATTTCAATAATTCCCCTGTCATTAGCCCCTTGGGAATTCAGACTAACATTTACCTTGTGCTTCGGATCATACTTAGCTGCCCAGATATCATACTGTTCGAAAAGCTCGGCCGGGCGACTGTTATACCAGCTGTAACCATTGCGACGTTCCACTCCGATTTCCTCCAATCGACGTCGTGGCAAACCATCACGGTCGCAAACATAAGGTTCGCAATACTTCAAATCATAATAACGTGCCCATATCGGCCCGGCCTGCGGATCTTCTACAAGGCGGGTATCACGTACACCATGCTCTCCTGCCGACCGTTCACACCGCAAACCGGTGAGTTTATACGTATCAAACCATTTCATAGCTCCGTGGACAGCCCGTTTAATACGTGCATCAGGTTTAGGCAACGTCATAAGTAAACGCACGATGGCAGCACTCTCTGCCGAGCAATACGAGGGCAACTCATAGGCACGTGCCGAAGCCGGTTTCAAGGTTTCACGGTCGTGTTGCTGACACCATACCGTAAGCTGTCCATCAGTTACGATCTGTGTTGCCAGAATACATTCAATTCCCTTATCAAAAGCTTTCGACAGCCGTTGACGCATTGCCTTGTCGGTGAGGTCACCGTCATAAGGAAATTCAGCAGTCATAATGTCATGCAGTATTTCCAGTGTATTAACTATCGCATCATCATTAAAAGTAATATGTACCTGATATCCGCGCATTTCCGGCCAGAATTGCGGCCATCCGCCATTCTCATACTGACCGTCCAAAAGATACTCCACCGCCAGACGGAAAGCGTCACGGTAGCGCACATCGTTTGTCTGCCTGTATAAACGAGCCAGATAAATCATCTGCATGGTGGTCGCGCCATTATCAATTGTCGAATCGTTACGGCGTGACTTCTCCTTTAAGACTTGTGCTAATTCCTCATTACTCATCTTTTGAGTCATATCGATATTCTTCGGCCAACCACCGGTACAACGCTGAAACGCCAGCACCTGATTGCCTATGCGACGCGCTTCTTCAGTCTTGAAGAATTCATTGTTTGTTTCGCGTAAAGCATTGCGTCGCGGCATTTGCTGTGCCATTGCCGAAGAGAATGCCATCAGATAACCTATCAGAATAACGGCAGCATACGTCTTTCTGAAAATAAAAATCTGTTTCATGATCCCTGTTTTTATTTTGTTAGATAATTCTTTGCAAAAGAAGACATTTCATAAAACATCGAATTATAATATTCAGCTTTTCCTTTACAAATTCTGAACATAGGGTACGCTTTTTATAATTTCAGGTCTAATCATTGCAATAATTCATCAGTTTATTGGTATCTGATAACTTTTCCCGATATTTGTATAACAGAAAAATACAGATACTATGCTAAAGCCGGTCATCACCATACTACTCTATTTATTCACCCCTATGTTGTTCGGACAAAGTCTGATCAATATGAAGCACTATTCAGTACAAGACGGATTATCTCAGAAAAACGTCCATAATTTTATCCAGGATGATAATGGTTATATATGGATGTCCACCTGGAACGGACTGGAACGTTTCGACGGATACTCATTCTATAATTATAAAACTTACCCGGAAAGTCCTATCCGCATAAGCAATCATCGCTTTACCAAAATTAAAAAGAGTTCATTGAATAACATCTGGTGCCTGACTTATGATAAACGCTGTTACTTATTCAACACCCGGACATACGAATACCAGGACCCTTTCCTTTTTAACAAAAGCCTCACCAATTCAGTTAGCAAATTGTATGCACTGGGAAAAGGGATTACCTGGGCCGTCGGTATGCAGAATGAGCTGTATCGCATAGATGAAAATAAGTTTCCGGCGACAGAGTCCGTCGAGTTATATTCCGGAAGAAATGAAAGAGATACCATTTATGGCATTACCCAAGATAAGGATGGAGATGAATGGATTCTGACTAACAAAGGCGCTCTTATTGTAGGTCAGAAAAGCATATCTAATCTAATGCCTTTCGAATTTATGGTGGAAGTTCCCGGTGGAATTTACCTGGCCACTTCCAAAGGCTTCTTCACCCGGTATGATACTCAAAGCCAGGATGTATTGCCATGTGTTCCCGAACAACCGATATCAGAGATCACAGGATTAAAAAGTTTAGCGGATAATAAAATTGTAATTCTACAGAATAGGAGCATTATACTTTACGATCCGGCAGATGAAAAATTCACAGTCCATGAAATGCCCATAGAAATAGATTCAGACGTATTTGAAGACAAAAAAGGAAATCTATGGCTATTGGGCGTCAACGATGGAGTAATCCTATTAGATAAGGAAAATGAAAACACCACTTTATTGAATTATCCCAGATACTCGGAAGTCCCTTTCTATAAACCTTGTACTTTTGTGCATGAAGACGAATATGGTTGTATCTGGCTCAAACCCGCAGGAGGTGAGTTATGCTTTTACAATCCGGTAAACCGTTGCTTAGAGCAGGCATCTACTTATGAAATGGGAATGCGGAAGTCTGTTTCATTCCAGGCCTTCAGTTATATTATCGACCGCCATCAGAATCTGTGGTATACCAAAGGAGATGGTTTTGGATACCTATCATTCCACCGGAAGAAATTCGAATATAGATTCGATAACCATAAAGAAGCACGTGCTTTGATGGAAGATCATCAGAAGCGCTTGTGGGTGGGATGGAAACGTAATCACAAAAAGCAATCGAGCAACGTATGTCTCTACGATCCGTCGGGACAATGGATTGGAAATCTTTCAAGGGAAGGCAAAATAGTACCTGATCCTACCGTTACCTTCAATATAGATGTATATTGCATCTACGAAGATAAAGAACATAACATCTGGTTGGGAACCAAAGACAACGGGCTTTATCTATTGCATCCCGAAAGAGACAACAGTTACCGGATTACCCATCACCTATCGGATAAAAACAATCCGTATAGTATATCTTCCAATTCCATCTACTCCATTTTGCAAGACTCAGCAGGACGTATATGGATAGGAACTTTTGGAGGAGGCCTCAACCTGATAGAGCATTTACCGGAAAGTGCCGGTCTGCGTTTCATTCACTCCGGAAATATTCTCAATAACTACCCGATTCATGTATGTGAGAAAGTACGTTGCCTGTACGAGGCAGATAATGGAGTTATCCTGATTGGAACCACAGGAGGACTACTCTCTTGCTCCTCTGATTTTGCAAGACCGGAAGCCATCCGTTTTTACCATAACGTTTGTGAGGAACGTTATTCCAGTTTGAGTAACAATGACGTACTGAATATTACCCAAACCCATAATGGCAAATTATTGGTCATAACACTGAGCGGAGGAATTAATCTGTTGGATGACAGTAGCAGGCTATCCGAAAAGCTGACTTTTAAACATTATAACGCGACGAATGGGCAAGTACCCGATTTATCCCTTTCAGCAATCGAAGACTCCGAAGGCAATCTATGGATTGCTTCAGAGAATAAATTATCAAAATTGGATGCCGATATGAATCTGTTGGAAGAGTACAACGATCAGATACAAATGGCTGAGACAAAGCCCGTTTTGTGTTCTTCCGGGAAGTTAATATTCGGTTCGGAATTCGGAGCATTATGTGTTACCCCCAAAGACTTATATAAGAGCGATTTTGTACCTCCCATCGTATTCTCGCATTTGGATATTTATCTTAATAATACATCCCGCCGGCAAGAAGTGTTCAATAGTACAGAAATACAATCCTTAAAGGCAGACGAACGGAACTTCACCATTACATTCGCCGCTCTGGATTACGTAAACTCTCCGGCCATAAAATATGCATACCGCATTCAGGGATTGAATGACCAGTGGATTGAATTGGGAAACAGTCATTCAGCCAGTCTGGCAAACATACCGGCAGGCGATTATCTGTTTCAGGTAAAATCGACTAACGGAGATGGGGTATGGGTAGATAACGCAACTTCTTTACCTATACATATCGAACCGACCTTTTTTGAAACAATCTGGGCGATATTGCTCTATATTGTCATAGGTATTGCTGCATTGCTCATCGTAATATATATCGTAATCCGCATCACTAATTTGCAGCGCAGAGTAGATTTCGAGCAACAGCTTTCCAATCTGAAGCTACGTTTTTTCACTGATATTTCTCATGAGCTTCGCACTCCACTTACACTGATAGCCAGTCCGATAGATGAAGTCATCAGTAATGAGAAACTATCTGACGCAGGCCTGGAGAATATGCAGGTTGCCAAACGAAATACAGACAGAATGCTACGGCTAATCAATCAGATACTGGATTTTCGTAAGATACAGAATGATAAGATGAAAGTGATGGTAGAACAGTTGGATGTGATTCCTTTGATAATGAAAATCTATGAGAATTTCACTTCCATGGCTCACAAACGACATATAGAATTCCGGTTGAACTGCAACTTCAACTCTTTTGTGATGTACACAGATGTGGATAAACTGGAGAAGATTCTCTTTAATCTGTTATCCAATGCATTCAAATATACATCCAATGAGAAAAGGATAATTTTATCCGTAACCGGCGAAAAGGATCATCTGTACTTACAGGTAAAAGATGAAGGACGTGGTATCAATGCCCAAAAGATCAATCAACTGTTCACTCGTTTTGAAACTTTAGACGAGGCTGATCCGAACCTCTCGACAGGCATCGGTCTGTCTCTGGTAAAAGAATTGCTGAACTTGCTGCATGGCACCATAAAAGTAGATAGTAAATTAGGCGAAGGCAGTACCTTTTCGGTCAGGTTACCAGGAAGCTATGAGACCTTCAGTGCAGACAGCAATGTAGAATTCATCCTGAATGACAGTGAGAATTCTGAATTGCAGAGAGAGAATGAGGGGAAGCTCATAGAAGATGAAAATAAAGAAAACCGGATTCTGATTATTGAAGATAATGAAGAACTACGTCATTTTATATGCAATGTGCTAAGCAAAGATTATGTGGTTTTTGAAGCGGAAAATGGAAAGCAAGGATTAGATAAAGCCCTGGCTGAAATGCCGGATATCGTCATCAGTGATATTATGATGCCCGAAATGGATGGAATAGAGTTCCTGAAAAGAGTAAAAGCAAACAGCAATATCTGTCATATCCCCGTTATTCTATTATCAGCCAAGTCTTCATTGAGCGATCAGATTCAGGGATTGGAGTATGGTGCGGACGAATATATTACCAAACCTTTCAGTTCCACTTATCTGAAAGCGAAAGTAGACTCCCTGTTCAAACAGCGGCAAATGCTATATGATTATTACACCTCTAAAATAAAGAGAGAAAAAATAACGAATATAACAGACCAGATAGAATCTGCCACTCCCCAGGTGACTCATTTTGATGATGACTTCATCCGGAATATACTTCAGAGTGTAGAAGAAAACATTCACAATCCTGACTTTAAGATAGACGACCTGGCTGAAGCTATGGGAATGAGCCGTACAGTATTTTACCGGAAGATGAAATCCCTGATGGGAGTTTCACCTGTGGACTTCATGAAAAGTATGCGCATAAAACGGGCCGTTCAGTTATTGGAACAAGATCAATATACTGTTTCTGAAGTGGGATATATGAGTGGATTTGCAACTCCCCAGTATTTCAGCAAAGTGTTTAAAGAGACCATGAATTGTACTCCCAAAGAATATAAACTGAAAAAACATCCTGATGAACTGAAATTGTAATGAATCGCACAGATATTATAAAACGAAATTGGGAGGATGGCCTATATTTGCACCCTATATAATTTCCCAAAGAACTACTAAATTAAGAGATAACAATGATGAAACCTTTGTTTGTTATGCTGGCTGTATTGCCTTTTCTGTCGGCCTGCAACCAACCTGAATCACCAAACGCCGAACTGTTTCCGGCTGCCGGTGCTGAGAATGTAAATCCGGATACCCATCTGGTACTAACTTTCACGGATAGCCCCATAGTAGGTGACTCCGGAATGATACGCATTTATGATGCGATGTCGCACCAGATAGTGGACAGTCTGGATCTGAGTATCCCGTCCGGACCTACCGAAAGCCGCACGTATGGACCGGAATGTGATTACACCAAAATACCTTACGACTATACACGTACCCATATGCCTACTAACAGGGATACTCGCCCCGGCACCCCCTCAGGTACGGCAGAACCTACCCCACCCGATTACCAGCTGAACATCATCGGTGGATTTACAGATGCGTTTCATTTCCATCCCATCATCGTGCGCGATTCGACGGCAACCATCTATCTGCACAACAATATGCTCGACTATAACCATAGTTAT
>OHBP01001256.1_pt1 | contig 10344 bp, 10 predicted proteins | sample 1577471 | NCBI WGS metagenome assembly OHBP01 (sample SAMEA3879503, study PRJEB24766) | human gut metagenome | biome: human-associated habitat; feature: feces | place: USA | collected 1985/1987
CGGCAACTTTAATTTTGTCGCCGACTTTAATTTCATTGTTTTCTGCATAAAGTCTGTCGATTGCAATTTCGCCGTTATTTTCGGGAAGAGTACCCTCAAAAACAGCAATCTCATTAAAATCTGTACGATTTTTGAATAATCTGAAAGTATTGCCGTTGTCAAGGTCTTTATTTACATAAAAATTCTTGTAGAGTTTTACGCCGAGGTTTTCAACATTTTCTTTTGTTTTGTCGTCAATTTCTGCGGCAAGGCAAAAGTGACCGTCCTCAACATTGTACTTTTCAAAAGAATTGTCAAAGGCGGATTTCATGCTGTCGCCTGCGACAAGAAAGCCTGAAATAAAACCTATGCTTATAATCAGAAAAAGAAAAAGTGCAATGTATTTTCCCAAATCGTTTTTTATTTCTCTGGGGATTCGTTTTGTAAGAGGATTTCTCATAACGCACCTCCTACCAGTCAAGCTCTTGTGCCGGAGTCTTTTTCGTATTGACAATATCGTGTCTTATCTGACCGTCACGGAGTTTTATAACTCTGTCTGCCATATTTTTAATAGCATCATTGTGAGTTACAAGTACAACGGTGTTACCGTACTTTTTATTTACATCTTCAATCAGCTTGAGGATTTCTTTTGAAGTTTTGTAGTCAAGAGCGCCTGTAGGTTCATCACACAAGAGCAAGTCAGGATTTTTCACGATTGCTCTGCCGATTGATGTTCTCTGCTGTTGACCGCCCGAAAGCTGATTCGGGATTTTGTTTCTGTGTTCATAAAGTCCGAGCGTTTTCATCAAATCGTCAACATTCAGGGGATTGTCGCTGAGATATGCACCGACTTCAATATTTTCCCTTACAGTAAGGTTTGGAATGAGGTTGTAGGACTGAAAAACATAACCGAGGTGCTTTCTTCTGTAGAGTGAAAGCTGTTTTTCGTTCATATTTTCAATTGTATCGCCGTTGATTGAGATACTGCCCTCCTCGGCAGTTTCAATACCGCCGATAATGTTAAGAAGTGTTGATTTGCCCGAACCTGACGGACCGAGCAAAACACAGATACTGCCCTTTTCAATATTGCAGTTTATGCCTTTGAGAACCTCTGTCCTGTTCTCACCTGTGCCGAAGAATTTGTGAATATTTTTGATTTCAAGATACATTTCGTATCACCTCTAATTATTTTTTACGATTCATAATCGTACTGAATACACATTACTCATATAATTTCCTCAACACCAAATTCATAATTTCAATAACAAACAAGAAGGGGTACAGCTTTTTAGCTGTACCCCCTACAAAACATTTACTTATGATTATGGCAGTCACCGTGACACGCACAGTGTGCACAGTTTGCACCGCAGGAGGATTTGCCCTCTTTTTTGTCTTTTACCATACGGGCAACCACAAAAGCAATCACGGCAATAACAATTAATGCAACAATGATTGTGCCGATATTAGCCGCTAACCATTCCAACATATTTATTCCTCCCATTGTTAATCAATAAATTTATTACTTCTTAGCCGGCTTAACTTTAAGAGTTGTAGCCTCTTTGTAAGGTCTTACGAGCATATAAATCATAAATGCAAATACTGCAACGGCAAAGATAAGACCGATTACATTAAGACCGCCTGCAAAGATTGAACCAAACTGGAATACCATAAATGCAATTACATAAGCAAATACACACTGATAACCGACTGCGAACCAGAACCACTTGATGTTGTTCATCTCTCTCTTGATAGCACCCATAGCGGCAAAGCAAGGAGCACAGAGAAGGTTGAAGAGGAGGAATGAGAAACCGCTGAGACCTGTGAATGCGGCCCCGATTTCCGTCCATCCGCCCGGATAAAGGATACCCATTGTACCAACGATGTTTTCCTTAGCAACAAGACCTGTGATAGATGCAACGGTTGCCTGCCAGTTGCCCCAGCCGAGTGGTGCAAAAATCCATGCAAGACCGTTACCGATTGCGGCAAGAATTGAGTTTCCGATTTCGTCCTCACCGAGCATACGGAATGTACCGTCAACAAATCCGAAGTATGTTGTGAACCAAACAAGGATTGTAGAAAGGAGAATGATTGTGCCGGCTTTCTTGATGAATGACCAGCCACGCTCCCACATTGAACGGAGAAGGTTGCCTACTGTCGGAAGATGATAAGCCGGAAGCTCCATTACAAACGGAGCGGGGTCGCCTGAGAACATCTTTGTCTTTTTAAGCATAATGCCTGAAACTACGATTGCAGCCATACCGATGAAGTAAGCCGATGTTGCAATCCACGGTGAACCACCGAAGATAGCACCTGCAATCATAGCGATGAACGGCTGTTTAGCACCGCATGGAATGAATGTTGTTGTCATAATAGTCATACGGCGGTCACGCTCATTCTCGATTGTACGGGACGCCATGATACCCGGAACACCGCAGCCTGTACCTACAAGCATTGGGATAAACGACTTACCCGAAAGACCGAACTTACGGAAGATACGGTCAAGTACGAATGCGATACGAGCCATATAACCGCAGCTTTCGAGGAAAGCAAGGAGAATGAAGAGTACAAGCATCTGCGGAACAAAGCCGAGAACCGCACCTACGCCGGCTACGATACCGTCAAGGATAAGACCGTTGAGCCAGTCTGCACAGTTGATTGCATCAAGACCGTTGCCGATAAGAACAGGAATACCGGGAACCCAGATTCCGTATGTTGCGGCATCGGGAGCACCGTAACCCTCTTTATAATCTGTGTTGAGGTAGTTTGAAACAGCCTTTTCAAGATCAGATTTCTTAGTATCGGGAGTTTCTGTAATTTCAAGAGTTTCTTCATCCTGAACAGAATATGTAACACTTGCATCTGAAGGTGTGAGATTTACGAGTTCTGCAAGAGCAGCCTTAGCGGCATCTTCGGAATAATTTTCAGATTCAAGATCTTCGGCAATATCGTCATTTCCGTACTGAGCATTGAATGCCTCGATAATTGCATCTGAATCACCGTAGGTTTCTTCAGCCTCGGCAGCCTGTGATGAGCCGATACCGAAAAGGTGCCAGCCGTCACCGAAAAGACCGTCATTTGCCCAGTCAGTTGCGGCAGTACCTACTGTCTGCATTGAGATGTAGTAAACAAGGAACATAATAACCGCAAAAATCGGAAGACCAAGCCAACGGTTAGTTACAACCTTATCAATCTTGTCCGATGTTGTAAGCTTACCCTTGTTTTTCTTCTTATAACAGCTCTTGATGATTGAGGCAATGTAGATGTATCTCTCATTAGTGATGATACTCTCTGCGTCATCATCAAGCTCTTTTTCAGCTGCCTGAATATCTTTTTCAATGTGGTCAATAACATTCTGCGGAATGTCAAGCTTTGCAAGAACCTTGTCGTCACGCTCAAAAATCTTGATAGCGTACCAACGCTGCTGTTCCTCTGGCATATTGTGAACAGCCGCCTCTTCAATATGAGCGATTGCGTGTTCAACAACACCGTTAAAGCTGTGCATAGGAACTGTCTTTGTTGAGCCTGCAGCTTTGATTGCGGCCTCGGCAGCTTCCATAATACCTGTGCCTTTAAGAGCCGAAATTTCAACAACCTTACAACCAAGCTGTCTTGAAAGCTCATCAATGTTGATTGAATCGCCGTTCTTCTTAACGAGGTCAATCATATTGATTGCCACAACAACAGGGATACCTAGTTCTGTAAGCTGTGTTGTGAGGTAAAGGTTTCTTTCAAGGTTAGTACCGTCAATGATGTTGAGAATCGCATCGGGGCGTTCACCGACAAGATAGTTACGGGCAACAACCTCTTCAAGAGTATAAGGTGAAAGTGAATAGATACCGGGCAAGTCCATGATTGTAACATCCTTGTGCTTTTTGAGCTTACCCTCTTTTTTCTCAACAGTTACGCCGGGCCAGTTACCGACAAACTGATTGGAACCCGTGAGTGCGTTAAACAAAGTTGTTTTACCGCAGTTAGGGTTACCTGCAAGAGCAATTTTAATTTCCATATATCAGTTATCCTCTCTTAGATTAGCAAAAGCTAACCGTAATGTTATAAAAATACGGGATTTCTCCCGTAGGATTTTCAAGTCCGAATTACTCAACTTCAATCATTTCAGCATCGGCTTTTCTGAGCGAAAGTTCATAATTTCTTACAGTAATTTCAACCGGATCTCCGAGCGGAGCAACTTTTCTGATGTAAATTTCAACACCCTTTGTGATGCCCATATCCATAATTCTGCGTTTGACAGCGCCCTCACCGTGAAGCTTAACAACCTTTACGGTTTCACCTACTTTTGCCTGTTTTAAAGTTTTCATAACAGTTTCCTCCATCTAAAATTGAGCATAAAGCCGTATAAAAACACCTCTCGGAACAACTCCGCTGTGTGTTTGTTACATAGAATCAAATCATAATTTTACGAGCCATTTCTTCGCTGATTGCAACTCGTGTTTCCTTTACGTTAACAATAACATTTCCGCCGAGTGACGAAATAACGGTAACCTCTCCGCCGGCAACAAAGCCGAGATTTTCAAGGTGCTTTTTAACCTCGGGAGAACCTCCGACTTTCTTTATAATATTGGTTTCACCTGTGTTAGCAAACATCAAAGGCATCATAAAATCAATCTCCTTTAAGTTAGCAGATACTAACAATATTTGTTGATCAAAGGTTAGCTCTCGCTAACCGATTATATGGTACTATAAAACTCGAAATATGTCAATAGGCTTGCGAAAAATTTTTATTTTATTTTGAATTTTGGCAAATTGAATATTTCACATCTGTAATTCGGATATTATTTTTGTTGATTTCGGTAAATCGTTTTTTCATAATTATTGAAAGCACAATTAATTTTATTGATTTTTTGTTCATATCATGATATGATTAGACAATGTAAAGGAGTGCAGACTATGCAATTAAAAGAATCAGGTGAAATGTACCTTGAAACAATATATGTTCTTTCAAAAAAGAGCAATTATATAAGATCAATTGATGTATGTGAAGAAATGGGATATTCAAAGCCGAGCGTCAGCCGTGCCGTTGGTCTTCTCAAAGAGGGCGGTTATCTTAAAGTCGGCGATGACGGCTCGCTTATTCTCACCGACCTCGGCAGGGAAATTGCAGAAAAAACATATGAAAGACACACCGTTCTTTCAAAGCTCTTTGTTATGCTCGGAGTTAATCCCGAAACTGCCGCCGCAGATGCCTGCAAAATGGAACACATTATCAGCGACGAAACCTTTGCCGCATTGAAAAATCACCTTGAAAATCATATGCAGTAAAAGGCTGAATAATTACCGAATATTACACACAAAAGGCTGACGAGAAATCGTCAGCCTTTGTTTTTACTCAACTGCTTTCAATAAGTCGATACACTTTTTCCGACCAATCCCATACCTCGGTAAATTCAAAATCACCGATTTTTATAAGCATATTCTCCCCACCTTTTTGAACGCTGAAATTATGTGTCTAACTCATAGTAATAAAGCGTGTTTGTGTCGGTGTCATAAACTCCCAATACAAAATTAAGCGACGCTCTTTCAAGCATATTTGTAAGGCTTTTATCTTGTTTGTCAATCAACATTGAATAGCCGTTCTTAATTTCGGGTATGAGTGAATCGCCGTTTTCATCACACACAAATCCGCTGTAATCGCCATATAACAAAGCCTGAACCGTTTCATCGGACGGCAACGGCGTCCATACATTATTATTTTCAATTTGCGTTAAAGCGCTGTCATCCGAAAATTTAATTTTGGCAAAAGTTGCTCCGTCACCGTTAAATCCACCGTGCGTGTCAAACGATTCCGCAACTTCACCGCTTGAAACATTGAGTTTCAGATTATAGGCGACCGTATCTTTATCACCGCACCCAATCAACGAAAACGCAAAAATAACAATAGCACAAATTATTGCAACCGCCTTTTTCATAAGAACACCTCGTTCTCTATAAAACTATTGCCCGAACTTTGTCACAACGCTCTTTGAAAAATATCTTTTTATATAAGTTTTTCAAGTTCATTCAAAAGCAGATTTTTCATTTTTAAAAGTTCTTTGTCAGACGGTTTATTACTGTCGCTGTACATTTTCTCCATAGGATACCACCAAACAGGACCTGCACCGTTGTTGCCGTAGTTTTCGATATCGCCTTTTCTTCTCGGAAACAGATGCCAATGCAAATGCGCTTCTCCGTTTCCAAGCAGTTCGTAATTTATCTTTTCTGCACCGAAAGCATTTGAAACCGCCTCTGCAACAACTGACATTTCCTCTAAAAACTTATTGCGTTCGGGAATTTTCAACTGAAACAACTCCGTCTTGCTGTGGTTTTTATAAAGGAACAGCGTGTATCCGTAAAAATGCTGATTGTCACCTATAACAACATAACCTGTGTCAAGTTCTTTCACAAAATACGGATTTGAACCGTTTTTTATCATTTCAATCCTATCACATATAAAACACATATTTTTCTCCTATTTTATATATTTAGGTTTTTGGCATAACTAAAAACCACTTTTACGGAACAATATCAACAGTTGCGGAATAATGCAAAGGTGATTTGCGGAACAATATAACTGTCTTTTTTGCTTTATTCGAATTAAAATCTCATTGTGAGAGAAATTCTGTTCTTTTCGGGATCAACCGAAAGAACCTTTACATTTACAACATCACCGACTTTGAGAACTTCGCTCGGATGCTTGATGTACTTATCGCAAATCTGCGAAATGTGAACGAGTCCGTCCTGATGAACGCCGATATCGACAAATGCGCCGAAGTCGATTACATTTCTGACCGTGCCTTTAAGCTCCATTCCCTCTTTCAAATCCTTGATGTCGAGAATATCACTTCTGAGCATTGGTGCAGGCAGTTCGTCACGGGGATCTCTGCCCGGTTTGGAAAGTTCCTTTACAATATCGTCAAGGGTCGGAAGTCCGATTCCGAGAACATCGGCAAGTGACTTTGTTCCCTTTGCTTTTACTCTCTGCTGAATATCGGAGAAGTTGCCTGATTTTATTTCTTTGTCAGAATATTCAAGAAGTCCTAAAAGTTCTTTTGCGCTCTTGTAACTTTCGGGGTGAACGCCTGTGTTATCAAGCGGATTTCTGCTTTCGGGAACACGCAAAAATCCTGCACACTGCTCAAACGCTTTAGGTCCGAGTTTCGGAACTTTCTTGAGTTCTGCTCTTGATGAGAACGCACCGTTTTCTTCACGGTAAGCAACAATATTCTTGCACACGGTTGCGTTAAGGCCAGACACTCTCGACAAAAGTGCAGGCGATGCCGTATTAAGGTCTGCACCAACCGAGTTTACGCAGTCCTCTACAACACCGTCAAGTGTTTCACCGAGTTTTTTCTGCGGCATATCGTGCTGATACTGACCGACACCGATTGCCTTAGGCTCAATCTTAACAAGCTCTGCAAGAGGATCTTGAAGTCGTCTTGCAATTGACACGGCACTTCTGAGTGTGAGGTCAAGGTCGGGAAGTTCTGTTGCGGCAAGCTTTGATGCCGAATAAACCGACGCACCTGCCTCGCTGACTACCATATAATAAACGGGGTGGTCAGCCTCTTTGATTGTTTCGGCTGTGAACATCTCGGTTTCTTTGCTTGCAGTACCGTTGCCGATTGAAATAATATCAACATGATGCTTTTTGATGAGGCGGAGCAAAGTCTGCTTTGATTCCTGAATTTTTTTGTCTGAATGTGTAGGATAAATTACGGTTGTATCAAGCACCTTGCCTGTGCTGTCAACAACGGCAGTCTTACAGCCTGTGCGATATCCAGGATCAAGTGCAAGCACAGTTTTGCCCTTTACAGGCGGCTGCATAAGCAACTGCTTGAGGTTTACGGCAAAAACCTTCATAGCATTTTCGGAGGCGGTATCTGTAAGGTCGTTTCTGACCTCACGCTCAATTGAGGGATAAATAAGTCGCTGATAAGCATCTGTGCAAGCCTCACGGATAATGTCTGAACAAAGCTGATTTTTGTCTGTAATCATTGCTCTGAAAATTGAATTAAGCGGTTTTTCGCTGTCGGTTTCAACGCTGACTTTGAGAAATCCCTCTTTTTCGCCACGATTTACGGCAAGCACTCTGTGACCCGCAATCTTCTTAACAGGCTCTTTGTAGTCATAATAATTTTTGTAAACGCTGTCCTTTTCTTCATCTGTTGCAACAGACACAAGCAGACCGTTTGCGTTTGTAAGATTTCTTATTCTCTTACGGATTTCCGCATTATCCGACACAAGTTCTGCAATGATATCCATTGCACCCTGAATTGCATCTTCAACGGAGGTAACTCCCTTTTCTTCATCAATATAATCAACTGCCGACTTTGACGGATCAAAACCTTTTTCCTGCTTTAAAATATCGTTAGCAAGCGGTTCAAGTCCCTTTTCCTTTGCAATTGACGCCCTTGTCTTTCTCTTTGGACGGTACGGGCGGTAAATATCCTCAAGTTCGCTTAGCGTGGCAGCCTTGTCAAGTGCAAGGTTAATTTCATCGGTAAGCTTTTCCTGTGCGTCAATGAGTGAACGGATTTCATCTCTGCGCTTGTCAAGTCCTCTTAAATATTCAAGCTTTTCGGCAAATTCACGAATCAACTGGTCGTCCATTGAACCGTGCATTTCCTTTCTGTATCGTGCAATAAAAGGAATAGTGTTGCCGTCATCAAGCAATGTGATGATGTTCTTTGCATACTCCTCTTTAATATTAAACTGCTGTGAAAGAATCTGTGAATAATCCATTATATCCTCCGTTTTTGTTTTGTAAGGCTTATTATAACATACTTTTAAATAATTTGCACTAAAGAGAAGACGAGCAGTCAAAACGACTGCTCTCTTGAATTATTTATGTTTATGTATTTTAAGCACTTTTCTTTTTGCGAATATAGGCAAAATAGAGCGGAAGTCCTACAAAGACCATACCGCCGATTATGTTGCCGATTGTAACGAACAGCAGAGATTCACAGCCCGAAAGATTTGCAAGATTCTGACATTGCTGTGCCGTAATACCGTAAAGCTCCTGAGCTTTTGCAACATATTCGGGATTCATTGCCGCCATAACACCTGTCGGAATATAGAACATATTTGCAACGCAGTGTTCAAATCCGCAGACTACAAATGCACAAATCGGGAAAAATACACCGAAAATCTTACCTATTGCATCTGTTGCGCCTGTTGCCATAACGATTGCAAGGCACACGAGAATGTTGCAAAGTATGCCGCTGATAATTGCCGTTGCAGGATTGATTGTTGTTTTGGCAAGTGCAACCTTGATTGTAAAAGCACCAAGTCCGCCGTTTGAATAATTGAGCTGACCCGAGAAAAATATCAGTAAATCAATAATCATTGCACCGACAAAATTTGAAATATAAACCGTAACAAGATTCTTTATCATTGAAACAGGCTTGATTTTCTTTTCAAGTGTCGGAATAATCATAAGGCAGTTACCTGTAAAGAGTTCACTTCCCGTAAACACAACAAGCATAAGTCCCACGGGGAAGATTACGCCTGCAACCACTCTTGCAAGCCCCACATCGGCAACTCCGTGCATTGCAACATCGCTTGCCGCACCGCCGAATGCGATAAATGCGCCTGCCATAAGTCCGAGCAAAATCATTTTCGGCAGAGAAAGCATTGATTTTGTTACACCTGATTTTGACACCAGCGACGCAATTTCAGCCGGTGAATTAAATCTGCTGTCCATTAAAAAACCTTCTTCAATTAGTTTATCAATTGTTGCAAAATTTACTGTCATTCGGCAATAAACCGCAAAATCACAGGATACATATTATCACAAAAGCAAAGTGTTTGTCAATTAATATGCGATTATCTGTAACATTGCACACAAAAGACTTTACAAATTGTCAAATACAGTTTATAATCATAGTGTAAATATTACACAACCTAAAGATGTGTAATATTCGTAGTCAGAGTGAGAATAATCACATACAAAACGGGAGCTGTTACCGGCTGAGAGGAAATTCGATTTCGACCGTAAACCTGATTTGGATAATGCCAACGAAGGGACATATCAAGCTTGAAGTGTACGCACTTGGAGTATGTCTTTTTGGCATACTCCTTTTTTGTTGTGTTTTTTCTCCGAGAGAATTTTATTTTAAGGAGTAGTTTTAATGAAAACGAACAATAAGAAAAATGCACTTGTTATGTGCGAATGTGCAATTATGATTGCACTTGCGGCAGTTTTAAGCTTTGTAAAAATCTTAGAGCTTCCCTACGGCGGCAGTGTTACCGCATTCAGCATTGTTCCGATTGTAATTATCTCATATCGCCACGGTGTAAAATGGGGATTGCTTTCGGGATTTGTATTCAGCATTATTCAGCTTATTCAAACTGCGTCAACCCTCTCATACG
>OHBP01001269.1_pt1 | contig 10234 bp, 6 predicted proteins | sample 1577471 | NCBI WGS metagenome assembly OHBP01 (sample SAMEA3879503, study PRJEB24766) | human gut metagenome | biome: human-associated habitat; feature: feces | place: USA | collected 1985/1987
TCCAATGACAATCCGCTTCTTCATCCTGCAAGCCCACTACCGCAGTACGGTCGATTTCAGCAATGAAGCACTGATTGCTTCCGAAAAGGGATTGCAACGTCTGATAGAAGCTATCGATGGATTGGGAAAGGTTACCCCTGCATCCGCAACTTCAGAAGGTATCAATGTAAAAGAGCTGCGTGCCAAATGCTACGAAGCCATGAATGACGACCTGAATACTCCAATTGTCATCGCACAGCTTTTCGAAGGTGCCCGCATCATTAATAACGTCATTGCCGGCAATGCAACGATCTCCGCTGAAGACTTGAAAGAGCTGAAAGAAACTTTCCATCTTTTCTGCTTCGACATTCTGGGACTGAAAGAAGAAAACAATTCCAATGAAGAACGTGAAGTTGCTTTCGGTAAAGTAGTAGATATGTTACTGGAAGAGCGCATGAAGGCCAAAGCCAATAAAGACTGGGCTACCAGTGATAAGATCCGCAATGAACTTACAGCACTCGGTTTTGAGATAAAAGACGGTAAAGACGGTTGCGAGTGGAAACTGAATAAATAAGCTCCACTAGCCTATAAAAAAGCTGCCTCCCTCTGATCCAAGCGAATCGAGGGAGGCAGTTTCATTTAGAAAAGAGAGTTTTAGTAAGGTATCATGTCGGAAAGAATACGTTCCTTATACCAGGGATCATCTATCGCCTTCAACTCCTTGCCCATCTCACGGCAAAGTTCTGCAACGATTTCTTTATTTTCTTCCAACGGAAGATTATTCATCTGATAAGGATCCTTTTCATCATCAAACAACAGGCTTTTCTTCAGCTTATGGTCTTTCTTATCAATATAGAAAGCCAAAGTATAGCGTGCCGTCTTATATCCTCTTGAAGAAGGGAAATAAGTCTGCACTTTACCATCTGCATCCTTTTCTCCGTCCAGATTCTGGATATACAAAGCACCACCGGGACGTTCAATTTCCGCCTTTTCATCGAAGAAAAGAGGTGCCCAGTTGCGTCCCTGCACATTAGACGGAATGGAATCGCCCAAACCACACAGCCCCAGGACAGTCGGCATAATATCCGGCGCGGACATCAGAAGATTGTCTACACGCGGCTGGATATGACCGGGATAACGTACCAGGAACGGTATATTCATAGATTCGGAATAAGGAGAATTCTTCGGATCATCCGTGAACTGGCTACACATTGTTTCACCATGGTCGGAAGCAAAGATCACAATCGTATTCTTATCCAAACCCTGCTCTTTCAGTGTTTCAAGGATCTGTCCGAAAGCACGGTCTACACCGGTAACAGAGGCAAAGTAGTAGCGAACGCTCTCTGCTTTTTCACGCTTCTTATCTGCATTGGGACGGATAAGAAGGCTGTCCAGAGGTTGATCTTTGTACAGATTGAAATCTTCTTCCATACAATCATCCAATGAACGATACGGGCTGTGGGGCGGATTCATACCCACCATTATAAAGAAAGGCTTCTTCGGATCACGTACATTCCCTTCGTTCTTCAGATAGGAAACCACCATCTTGGACTCATGCAACGGTGACCATTCTTTCGGATCGTGACGATTTCCATCCGTATCCCAGTAACGGGGATTCTTATGTTCATCAAAAGTACCGTAGGAGTACCAGTAATTAAAGCCGTGACGGCGTTCTTTCGGCGTATAGGCATCCCAGGCAGGTATTCGATCTTCTACATAGTGACCGGGACGTTGCGGATCGTTCGGTGTGGGAAAGTCAGCGTGTAACTTACCAAAATAAGCGCAGTCATATCCGGATTTATTAAATACGTCACCTATGCAATCCACATCGGCACGCAGGGAACTGATAGGCCGGTTTGAATTACAGTTCAAAGGTATTCCGCTTTTATTGGGATACATCCCCGTCAACAGCATACCCCGATGAGGACTACTCAACGGACAGTTACTTTGGGCAGAACTTAACACCAACGCTTCACGGGCAAAACTATTCAAGTTAGGAGTATGCACCGGATCATTGCGGAAGTTCACCTTGTCGCGAAACCCATCCTGTCCCCAGAACTCCATAGCCTGATTACGGTACTGGTCGGGGAAGACATAAATAACATTCGGAAGTTGTGCCTGCTCTCCCTGCTGAGTTTTGCAGCCTTGCAGGGCAAACAGGCCCAAGCCTCCCAAAAACAAACTAAACCGATTTATCATTTTATTCTTATTAAATTACGTTGAAATTATAAATGGGAATTTATCGGTGAGATACTGTTGCTATCACACCGAATGGAAACTTTGCCGGGGTGCTACGCCCCTAAATTATCATTTATAGTTTCAGCATGTGAATTAAAACAGCTTCTTGTTTGATTCCAAGTCTCTTTTGCGCATAATTCCTTCCAGGAAGTAATAGTCCGCATAATTCAACGGAACATCAATCTCAGCACCATGAGGGATACTGCCTACAGAGTGCATCAGAATGAAATTACCGTTTGTGCCCACTTCTGCACGATAAGCCGGAGAACCGAGATTTTCCATAATCTTATCTGCTGTTTCCTTATAGTTTTTGCCGGGAATGTATGTACTCAACTCGTACAAAGCAGATGCCGTACATGCAGCAGCCGAAACGTCACGGGGTTCGTTCGGAATATTGGGAGCATCAAAGTCCCAATACGGTACAAGGTCCTCCGGCAAGTTCGGATTATTGAAGATAAAGTTATAAATCTTTTCAGCCATATCAAGATACTTCTGATCGTGGGTATAACGGTAACACATGGTGTATCCGTAAATAGCCCATGCCTGTCCGCGTGCCCAGGCAGATTCGTCAGCATACCCCTGTGCGGTTTGTTTCTTACGTACCTCACCGGTTACGGGATCATAATCCACTACGTGATAACAGCTGTTATTGGCACGGAAATGGTTCTTCATGGTGGTATCGGCATGCTTCACGGCAACATTATAATAAGTGGAATCGCCTGAAAGCTTGGAAGCTTCGAACAATAGTTCCAGGTTCATCATATTATCTATAATAACCGGGCATTTCCAACCGCGTTCTGCCTGCCAGCCTTTATCGGCATCCCAAGACTGAAGTACGCCTGCCGCCGGACGGAAACGGGTAGAAAGAGACTTAGCCGTCTGAATAATCACAGGCTTGTATTCTTCTTTACCGGCAAAACGATATCCGTTCAGATAGCTGCAACCAATCATAAAGCCCACATCATGATGCCAGGTCAGGTATTGCACGGAATCCAGCGCTTCTGTATACTTCTCAGCCAGCGGCAACCATTTCTTATCACCGGTCAACTCATACATATGCCAGATATTACCGGGGAAAAAACCGGAACACCAGTCATCAATGGGTACATAAACAATGCTACCGTCTTTGTTGATAGTTCTTGGATTCAGAATTTTCCCTGACTTTTCGATAATGTCGGTCTGAATGGTCTCCTGCGCCACCGCATTATCAATATTCTCTTGGATAAAGTTGCTCTCGGTCTGCTTCTGACTTGTGCAACCCGCCAAAACTAGGAGGGATATTCCCAATGTCGTGAGGATTGTTTTCATAATAATGATTTGTTTATTAAAGTTTCGTATTCTTTCGTCAGCAAAAGTAGCGCAGGTTTACAGAAAAGACCCTCCTAAATTATACAGGAAAAGAGCAAAATTGTTACATTTGCACATAAATCATACAGATTGAACTTTTTAATCATATTGAAAACATGACTCCACAAGAATTTTTCAAGAAAGATCTCTTTGCAGAACAAACCGGCGTAGAACTACTGGAAGTACGCGAAGGATATAGTAAAGCACGCCTCGTTATCACGGAGAATCACCTTAACGCAGGACATCGCACCCAGGGCGGAGCCATCTTCACTCTTGCAGACCTGGCACTGGCCGCCGCTGCTAATTCACATGGTACATTGGCTTTCTCCCTGTCTTCCAATATCACCTTTTTGCGCGCCAGCGGACCGGGCGACACGCTGTATGCCGAAGCACGCGAACGGTACATCGGACGTACTACCGGATATTACCAGATAGATATCACGAATCAGGACGGAAAATTGATTGCTACATTCGAGTCCAGCGTATTCAGAAAAGGGGATCCGCTGCCGTTCAGCTTATAACTATCTCATTTCTTCTTTACTACCGACGTCATCGGATAACGATTTCCTTGTACGCTCTTCAGGAAAGCCTTTGCCGACCCGAAGTTAAGATACATATCCAGACGAATCGGGAGATGATTCTTATCATCTGAGATAAAGAAAGTAATCACTTCTTTTTCTTTTCCTTTCTTATATTCTACAAAAGAGAATACGAGGCAACGATAAATCGTATCATTATTGGCTTTTACATCTTCTTTGCCCCGGTAAATCAGCGTCTGTTCTTCTACCTTACGTCCGGTGGCCATAGGGAAAAGAATCCGGTCGCCTATTTTATAATCTGCCGGATCGTAAGAACGCGCCTGCGCCAGGATACTTAACATATCGAAGATGCAACGGCTGTCACTGTATTCCATCTCTTGCGGATCGCGGACCGGATTGTGCCAGATACGCCTCTGTTTCACGTTGGATACGCCATCCTTATATGAAAACCAAGCTTCATCCACCGTATAGCGGTCACCCTCTTCGGCCGCTTTACGGAAGTAGAGCGGCTCCAGCTTTTCACTGACATAGCAAGTCAGCGTATCACGCATCTTAAAGAAGAAATCGGTCTTTTTACTTCCTACTGAAAGCAGGTTGAAGCGGTAGGCAGGTTGTGACTGATAAGTAGTGGAGAAGGTGGTCAGACTTGCCAGCCCCACCTTCTTCCAGATAAACTTCCAGTTAAAATATAAATCGTACATCACGTGCTCGCCGGACTGAAATGCGGTATTTTGAGCAGTACATTGCGCCTTGGCAGGCGTGGACATCATCGTAAGTAACAGTGCTCCCAACAGGCAGAACACCCATCCGCGCTTACCGGTTATTGCCGGAGCTGCGGTTATTCTGGTTTCTCTTTTTCTTGTCTTCATCTGGTTTTTGTTTTTTGAGTTCATCCGGTTTCTGTTTATCCAGCGGCTTTTCATGTATGTTCCAATCCTGGGTCAAGTCGAAATTAGCTTTCAATTCTATCACCTGAGGATAGTAATACACTTTCTCCGGTTGCCGTTTGTCTTCGTATTTTCCGGTGTCCCACACACCGTTTCCATTCGTATCATTTATAAGGCGCGCACTATATTTGCCGGGATTCAGGAAGTAGAAATCTGCCTTACCATCGACAACCGGCACTGTACGTACCACTTTATCCTGTGCGTCCAGCAATTCTACAAAAGCAATCGAATCCGCTCCCGTCACATTATAGAATATTTGCCCATACTCTTCAGGTTTCTTCACCTTAAATTCTTTCTTTATCTTATCGGTGAAAAGGCCATATATTCCATGAAAAGCCGTCGAATCGACTTCAAAAGCATAGCTTTCACCGGGCACCCAATCTGCATAAACATTATAGCGCATCAGATTCAGAGAGTCCGGAACAAAGTCGTAAGGGACATCATTCCACAAACTGTCTACTTTCTGTTTCAGATGAATGGCACCATCAGCAGCAGTTGCCAACGGTTCAGTAAACGTAAGAGAGATGTAGTCGTAGATATCCATCGTACCCGGTGCATATACATCTACAGGTAAGAATACCGTCGGTTCTACATACTCCTTCCCCTCTTTCTCCGCTTTCTTTTTGGCTTTTTCCAGTTCCTTTTCTTTCTTCTCACGTTCCTTTTCAAGTTCTTTCTCGGACTTAGGCCGAATTTTCGATACAAGTCTCAGAGTATCTGTACGCGGTACCAACTGGTTGAGCGTATCCGTATAGAAGTAAGTGAGACTCATCTTCAAAGTATCCATCTTATAGATCAAAGAGTCTCTTATCCAATAATGAAGCGTATCAATGCGTCCGGTAGGCTTCTCCACGATGAAAGCGTTGGTTTCATCGAAATTCAGTCCCTTCAACAACGGCAGGCTGTCAGCCTGAGTAGAGAAATAGAAAGAGAATTTCCGGGATTCGGGACGTTCGCTCCTGATGAGACGTTGCGACAAAACCCGTTCTTTAAAACAGCGCAATATAACGTCATCCGGAGAAAAATGAGTATAAGCTCTCTCCATGATCGTATCTATCGTCAGAGAATCTTTCCAGAGTGTATCAAGACGTGTCCGTTCATCCATGGCAGGAATAATCAGGGAGTCTTCGAAAGCAATCATTTCAGTGGGCTGACTATAATAGAAGTTTTGGTCAGCATCTTGCAATCCGTAGATGCGGTATTCGCCCGGAGCAACACCCCGAATTGTGAAACGTCCACGACTGTCGGTACGCCCTACACGTTCAAAGGGTATCGTAGTAAAGGCCGAGTCAGCTAAATTGGAATGCATACCTACCAGCATACCTTTCACCGGTTCCAGATTGGCTGCATTCAACACAGTACCGGAAACCACCATCGAGTCGATAACGGAACCCGTGGAGAAAGTAAACCCGAAATCGGGCAACGGATTACCTTCATTATTGTCCTGAATAGCATCAGAGAAGTCTATCGAATAAGTCATATCCAGCTTTAGGGTATCCTTTAAGGTAACCACCACCTTCTTTCCATTCGCCTTTATCTCCGGTTGTTGCACCTGAGGTGGAGAAATCACAATCTTCTCCCCGGGTTTCTCAAGCTTGATGAATTCATCAAATTCAATCGTAATTTTCTTCCGGTTATTATTGAGGGCGCCCGGCGCAGGCGTACTACCTACGAAGCGTGGAGGGGTTTCATCAATAGCACCACCTTCCGGACGACCGATGCTGGCGCAAGAATAAAGCACGACACCAACAACGGCAACACCTGCCAGACGATTGAAAAGAGACTTCATATCTAAATATTTATTACGTAATATGCTGCAAAAATAAAGGTTATCCCTTAATAAACAGAATGCTTTACAGTATTTTAATCAAAAAAGAGCAAGAAGACAGTAAAAACAGATAAAACAAAGGAAAGGTTCAATCGGGAGGATGAAAGAGAAGATACTTCAGCAAGCCCCTGAGAAAGCGGGCAACTATCTGTGTGACAACCAACTGGGTGTTCCACAACAATCAGTCGCAATGAAACACGAGTTCAGTCGTAGTGGGAAGTACCTTCAGTCGTAGTGGGAGCTAGCTTCAGTCGTAATGGGAAATAGCTTCACTCGTAATGGGAATATTATTCCTTTCTGTAATATAGAAACCGGAGAGGTAAAAGCTGATTAGAATGGCATATTGGAGTCTTATATATAAGATATGTATGAAACATAGTTAAAAATAGACGCAAATAGAACTAATCTGTTCAAAAATAGATAATTTTGCAGCCGGAAAACCCGAAGAGTGCTTTTAGTTTTCCCCTTTGTCCTCCGTATTATCCAACTATGACAAAACATAAAATGCCTTTTTTACCAAGATGAAAAAATAAACCAAAAGACAGAGAATAATTACAAGTATGAAGAGTAGATTGATTTTATTGGCATGTTGCCTGTCACTGTTCAGTTGCGGACAAAGTGACAAAACTACGGGTAAAGCACCCGAATTTGCAGTGATTACAGTGGAAACAACCACTGCCAACTTAACGAACAGCTATCCGGCTACGATCAGAGGTAAACAAGATGTAGAAATCCGCCCCATGGTAAGCGGTTTCATCACCAAACTGCATGTAGACGAAGGTTCAGTAGTACGCAAGGGACAAGTGTTGTTCAGCATTGACCCCGTACAGTATCAAGCTGCTGTGAACTCAGCCAAAGCTGCTGTTGAAACAGCCAAAGCTGCCGTGAACACGCAGGAACTTACCGTAAACAACAAGCGTGAGTTGAACAAAAAGAATATCATCAGCAACTATGATTTGCAGATGGCAGAGAATCAACTGGCACAAACAAAAGCACAATTAGCACAAGCTGAAGCACAATTAGTAAACGCCAAGAACAATCTGTCGTATACCAGTGTAACCAGCCCCAGCGATGGTGTAGTAGGTAGCATCCCCTACCGTGTAGGTAGCTTGGTTAGCCCTTCCGTTGCCACTCCGCTGACTACCGTTGCCGATATTTCTGAAATGTACGCTTACTTCTCCATGACCGAAAGACAATTACTTTCACAAATACGCGAGGGTGGCAGCACCAAGGAAATCCTGGAGAAGATGCCTGATGTACAGTTGCAACTCATCGACGGAACCATGTATGCCGACAGCGGACGTGTGGAAACGATCAGTGGTGTTATTGAACAGAAGACAGGCTCTGTAACCATGCGTGCCCTCTTCCCAAACCAGCGTAACGTTCTGCGTAGCGGAAGCACCGGCAACGTAGTGTTCCCCAACCCGATGGCAGATGTTATTATGATACCCCAATCGGCCACTACAGAAATACAGGACAAGAAGTTCGTATTCGTAGTGCAGCCCGACAACACCTTGAAGAATACGGAAATCCAGGTGTTCAAGCTGAACGATGGTAAGTATTACTACGTAACCGAAGGTTTGAAAGCCGGTGATAAAGTAGTAATGGAAGGTGTGCAAAACCTGAGAGATGGAGCAGCTATCACTCCTATCACCCCTGCTGAGAAAGAAGCTGAATATCAGAAAGCACTGAAAGACCAGAAAGAAGGCAATATCCAAACTGCGTTCAATTAACGTTTAACGGTTAATGATTAGTGATTAGCGGCTGCGCTATTATACCGCAGGTGCTTATCACTAATCACTAACCCCTAATCACTAAATAACATGAAATTAGATAGATTTATTAATCGTCCGGTACTATCTACGGTTATCTCCGTGCTGATAGTGATCCTGGGTCTTATTGGTCTGGCAACCTTGCCTATCACCCAATACCCGGACATTGCACCGCCAACCGTATCGGTGCGCGCCACCTACACGGGCGCCAACGCCCAAACGGTGTTGAATTCCGTTATTGCACCGCTGGAAGACCAGATCAACGGTGTAGAGAACATGATGTACATGACTTCCAATGCCACCAACAGTGGTTCTGCTGATATTTCCGTTTACTTCAAGCAGGGAACCGACCCGGATATGGCTGCCGTAAATGTACAGAACCGCGTATCTATGGCACAAGGTCTGCTGCCCGCCGAAGTAACCAAGGTAGGTGTAACGACACAAAAGAGACAGACTTCCATGTTGATGGTATTCTCTATTTATGATGAGACAGACCAATACAACATCGAGTTTCTGGAAAACTATGCCAACATCAACCTTATCCCTGAAGTAAAACGTGTTGCCGGTGTAGGTGATGCGATGGTATTGGGTACTGACTACTCCATGCGTATCTGGCTGAAGCCTGATGTGATGGCTCAATATAAACTGATACCTAATGATGTAGCGGCTGTTTTGGCAGAACAGAATATCGAGGCTGCCCCCGGACAGTTCGGTGAGCGTGGTAATCAGACATTCCAATATACAATACGTTACAAAGGACGTCTACAACAGCCAGAGGAATTTGAGAACATCGTTATCAAAGCAATGGAAAACGGAGAAGTACTCCGTCTGAAAGATATTGCTGAAATCGAACTGGGACGTCTGACCTATAGCTTCAATAATACCGTAAACGGGCATAAGGCTGTCAGCTGTATCGTATTCCAGATGGCAGGAAGTAATGCTACACAGACTATCAGCGACTTGGAAACATTGTTGAATGATTATTCCGAAAAGCTACCTTCAGGCCTGCAAATCAACATTGCACAAAGTGCCAACGACTTCTTGTTCGCCTCTATCCATGAGGTTATCAAGACATTGATCGAGGCCTTTATCCTTGTGTTCATTGTGGTATATATCTTCTTGCAGGATTTCCGTTCCACATTGATCCCCGCTATTGCTATTCCGGTAGCATTGATTGCGACATTCTTCGTACTGAAGCTAATCGGCTTTAGTATCAACTTGCTGACCCTTTCGGCCATGGTGCTTGCCATTGCGATAGTGGTCGACGACGCCATAGTCGTCGTCGAGGGTGTCCATGCGAAGTTAGACCAGGGGTATAAGTCCGCCCGTGCCGCTTCCATCGATGCCATGAGTGAATTGGGTGGTGCCATCGTTTCTATTACGCTGGTCATGATGTCTGTATTTATCCCTGTAAGTTTTATGGGTGGTACGGCAGGTACATTCTACCGACAGTTCGGTCTGACAATGGCCATCGCTATCGGTTTCTCCGCATTGAACGCTTTGACGTTGAGTCCGGCATTGTGTGCCATTTTCCTGAAACCACATGATGAACATGGTGAAAAGAAATCGACATTTATCAGTCGC
>OHBP01001275.1_pt1 | contig 10210 bp, 9 predicted proteins | sample 1577471 | NCBI WGS metagenome assembly OHBP01 (sample SAMEA3879503, study PRJEB24766) | human gut metagenome | biome: human-associated habitat; feature: feces | place: USA | collected 1985/1987
TTTCTTTACGATTATTATCATAATATTCTTTAAAATATTTTAATCCCTCTTTTTCATTGCCTTGCATCAAATCTTGAAAAAACAAATTTTTCATTCGAATATATTGTATAAATAATCTTAATACATATGGTCGATCTTTAGGTTTATTTCCTGCTTCCTGCTCATTTTTTAAATATCTCATCGTATTAAAAAGAAATGCCATTTCAGAAGAAATCTTTAATGTTTTATATTCAAACAGCATATGTTCTAAAAGATAATCTTTTTTATCATTTATACGATATTTTCTTTTAAAGTAATTTATAATACGCTCAGCTTGATCTTCTAAACCATTATAATCCGGACACATTCCATATTGATCCATATATCCCATCATACACAAAATGTCGTCTCCAATACTTTCTTTATCTTCTTTATTTTTACTCTTTTTTCGTTCCCAGTATTCCCTAAAGGTTTCTTCTTGTTGTTTTTCTATCAAGAAGTCTGTTACTGCTATTCTAAATATTGCACACAATAAAATTTGATATTTATTCTTATAGCTATCTTTTCTTTCCTCACTATGTATCACAATCATCTCATTCATACGATGTTCCCATAATTGTAAGTATGATAATCCCGCATTCAAATGAATATGATTCTCTGCTACCCCTTTCTCTAACACATGATTAATAATCTTATCTGCTAACGATATATTAGCTCTCTGATAATACAAATATTTTTCATCTTTTAAACCAGATATCATATAAAATGCAATAATATAGATATCTATTGGCATTTTCCTATTCAGAATGTTCCAGATCTCAACTTTATCAAAAGTATTATGACCATTAAAAATATCCTTTTTCCCATCTATAGCTTCAGAAATTTCCCATGTACGAATAGATATCTTTCCATCTCGAAACGTTAATAATGAATTAGAAATTTCTTCTATTATATTCCAATAATAAAATTCTATAGAATATTTCTCCTTCAAATATTTTTTTATCTCTTCTTTTGGATAAAACATATTCAATGTTAAAAGTGATGAATCAACAGAATTATATTTATCTGTCAAATTAGTTAATTTTTTCTGTAACTGCTTTTCTGTTTTTTGATATTTCTTTTCAGCCTCTTCTCGTTTGAAATAATTGTCATTTGGACAATTATCCACTTCTATGTATGCCTCATTATAATTACTAATATAATCATTAACTATAAATTCTTCCTGTGTTAAAGGCATTACTAATATATTTATAATTTCATCTAAATGGTATTTATTCAATACTTAAATCTCCCTATTTTTCTGATCTATTAACCTATTTATATGACTATCTAAAACTACATTTACTACATTTGAAATATAATTCTCAAAATTATTCTTTTTATTATCTTTTGTATATATTTCTCCAATTTCTTCGTACATCTCATATATATATGGATATTTTTTCAAATCATTTAACGATTCTGGATATCCATTATCTTTTGTTTCTTTAATTTTACACATTAAATACTCTTCATTTAATTGTACCAATTTATCCACACTTACTTCTATTTTTTCTTTTATAGTGCTTTCAACATTAAAGTCTAATTCTCCATTTAAAGCCTCTAATATTCCAGACAATATAGTCCAATCATGTTCAAACATTTCTTGAATATATCCTACATAGTCCATCATTTTCTCGCTTGCAAATTTGTAAGCTTGGATAATTTTTTCTCTAAATTCAGTTAATATATCCCTTGCTATTGTAATTTTGTAAGTTTTTTTCTTGTTTTTTTTCTTCCTTTTCTCCCTTATATTAGTTTTTTCACCTATACTAATTTCTTTCTCTATTTTTCTGCAAATAGAAGACAAATCTTCATATCTCATTCCTTCTATTTCAGAAAGATCTTTAATTCTGCTTAATAATTTTTTTGAATCTTCTTCACTTAATTCGTAATTCTTAATTTCTCTGCAATTTTCTTGCATTTCTTCAAGTATTATCTCTATATCCTCCTTAACTTCATAAGTTGATCTTTTTATTTCTTTCTCAATATCTCTATCCTCTTTCCCTACCCTCTTTTTTATAGCACTCTGCATTCCTTCTTGTATTTTATACATATTGTCCCTAACCATTACTCCAAAACAATCCATTTCAGATATTCTTTCATATACAAAAAAATCTGCTTCATTAATACAAAAAATTCCAGAAAAAGCGTAAACTATTGCCTCAACCATACTCTTAAACCATTTAGGATGATTTAATTTCCATTCTTCCATATTCTTTCTTAACTCTTCCTTATTTATTATTTTATTTTTATATAAATTTTTCAAATTGAAAATTTTACACTCTTCTATTCTTTATGACAGTCTGTACAAATTCCGCATTATTCTTAGTTTTGGTAAATAAATCAAGAATTCTTTCTGCAGCTTCATCGGTCTTTAAGCCGTTAAGTGCTTTTCTCATAATATCAACCGCTTCAAGCTCTTCTTTATTAAGAAGGAGATCTTCTCTACGGGTTCCTGACTTAGCTATATCTATGGCAGGAAAAACTCTCTTCTCTGAAAGCTTTCTGTCAAGTACAAGTTCCATATTGCCTGTTCCCTTGAATTCCTCGAATACAACATCATCCATCTTGCTTCCTGTCTCAACAAGCGCTGTTGCAAGTATTGTAAGGCTTCCCCCTTCTCTCATGTTACGTGCAGCACCAAAGAATCTTTTAGGCATATGCAGTGCTGCCGGATCAAGACCACCTGATAATGTACGTCCACTTGCCTGCACTGTAAGATTATATGCCCTTGCAAGTCTTGTTATACTATCAAGAAGTATAATAACATCCTGCTTCTGCTCCACAAGTCTTTTTGCTCTTTCTATAGTCATCTCTGAAACTCTTCTGTGTCTTTCAGGAAGCTCATCAAATGTAGAATATATAACTTCCACGTTATCACCAACTATAGACTCCCTTATATCTGTTACTTCCTCAGGACGCTCGTCTATAAGAAGTATCATAAGATGCATTTCAGGATTGTTCTTAGTAACTGCATTGGCAATCTGCTTAAGAAGTGTTGTTTTTCCTGACTTAGGCTGTGACACGATCATACCTCGCTGTCCTTTACCTATAGGAGATATAAGGTCTACCATTCTCATGGCTATTGTGTTGGAATTCTTTTCAAGATGGATTCTTTCATTAGGAAATATAGGTGTAAGAGTTTCAAAGGCTCTTCTTCTTTGTGCCACTATAGGACTAAGACCATTAACTGTTTCTAAAAAACTGATAGCTGAAAACTTTTCGCTCTGTGTCTTAGGTCTTTTAGGTCCTCTTATGATATCTCCTGTCTTTAAGTTAAACTTTCTGATAAGTGAAGGTGCAACATACACATCATTATCTCCCGGAAGGAAATTCTCACATCTGATAAATCCATACCCCTCCTGAAGCACCTCTAATATACCATCAGCTATCTCAGGTACATTTTCCTGTATATCTGCTGTATCAGCACTTTCCTGCTGTCTATTCTCCTGCTGCCGGTTGTCATATGATACTTTTTCATCATTGACAATATCTGCGGCATGTGCATTTCTTTCATATGACGAGCTTCTTTTCACTTCTTTTTTAACTGTTTTTTCTTCGTCATGTTTACTATGTGTCTGCTCTTCTTCATTGTTAGCAGCCAGAATAGCATCTATAAGCTCGCTTTTTCTCATGGCAGATATATTCTTTATATTCTTATCTTTTGCAAATTCTTTCAATACGCTTACTGAAAGTGTTTCTAACTTTTCTCTCATTCAAAACCTCCTGAATACCAACACATTACGCATAACTCTTTGCTTTTGTATATAAGCTTTCGTAAACTTAATAATTCTATTAATCGTTGATCATACTGTTATGTTATCTGGGAAACGATACTGAAACGTGTATCTTAGATTTCTTTCTTATTATACAATATTTTTTCCAGAAATGAAAGACTTATATTGATGATATTTTTAGCTTGTGATATTATATGAATATTGGGATAATATTTTCAGTATTTTGTATTGTTAATTTTACCACTACTGATTCACTTATATAATGAAAGGAACATATATCATGACTAATGCAGAAAAAGCTTTACAGCTTCATAAAGAATGGAATGGTAAATTTGAAACAACTCCTAAGATGAGTATCACTACAAGAGAAGACCTTGCTCTTGCTTACACACCTGGTGTAGCTGAACCTTGCAAGGTTATTGCTAAAGATAAGGAAGCTGCTTACAAGTACACTATCAAAGCAAACACTATTGCTGTTGTATCTGACGGAAGTGCTGTCCTTGGACTTGGCAATATAGGTGCTCATGCAGCTATGCCTGTTATGGAAGGAAAAGCCGTTTTATTCAAATCATTTGGTGGAGTTAACGCAGTGCCTATCTGTCTTGATACACAGGATACTGACGAAATCATCAAAACAGTTGTTAATATAGCTCCTGCATTTGGCGGTATCAACCTTGAAGATATATCTGCTCCACGATGCTTTGAAATAGAATCAAGATTAAAAGAACTTCTTGATATACCTGTATTCCATGATGACCAGCATGGTACTGCCATCGTTGTGCTTGCCGGTATAATCAATGGTCTTAAGGTAACAGGAAAAACTAAAGAAGAATGTAAGGTCATAATAAACGGTGCCGGCTCTGCTGGCGTTGCTATTACCAAACTTCTTCTTACATATGGTTTCAAGAATGTAACAATGTGCGACAAGTCAGGTATTCTTTCTAAAAAGAGCGAAGGCCTTAACTGGATGCAGGAATCTATGATGGAAGTAACTAACCTTGAAGAAAAAACTGGTTCACTTGCAGATGCCCTTGTTGGTGCTGATGTATTTGTAGGTGTTTCTGCTCCTAACATAGTAACAGCAGATATGGTTAAAACCATGAATAAGGATGCTATTATATTTGCCATGGCCAACCCTGTACCTGAGATCATGCCAGATATAGCCAAGGCTGCTGGTGCAAGAGTTGTAGGAACGGGCCGCTCGGATTTCCCTAACCAGGTAAATAACGTAATAGCATTCCCTGGTATATTCAAAGGTGCATTAGAAGGACGTGCTACACAGATAACAGAAGAAATGAAGCTTGCTGCTGCCCTTGCTATAGCAAACCTTATACCTGAATCACAGCTTTCTGATACAAACATTCTGCCAGAAGCTTTTGATCCACAGGTTACAGATGTTGTGGCTAAAGCTGTTATGGATCATATCAGATAATGCTGCCATATTATTATTCACTAAACGAATACTTAAAAAAAGAATATGGTCATAAGATATATAAATTAGCCCTGAACGGTGGTATGTCGTGTCCTAACCGTGACGGGCTAATTGACACTAGAGGATGTATATTCTGCAGTGCTGGTGGTTCTGGTGATTTTGCCGGTGGCAGGGCAGGATATGCACTTTCACAATCTGTCGATGAACAGATTATAAAAGCCAAAGAACTTATAGCAGCAAAATATAATGATGGACATTATATCGCATATTTTCAGTCCTTTACCAATACATATGCTGATGTGTCCTATCTTCGTAATCTTTATATGCCAGTTATATCAAGAAATGATATTGATATTCTTTCAATAGCGACAAGACCAGACTGCATAGACGACAATATATTATCACTTCTATCCGAACTTGCTTCTATAAAGCCTGTATGGATAGAACTTGGGCTGCAGACTATACACGAAAATACTGCTGATTATATAAGACGGGGATATTCTCTTGATACATACGATAATTGTGTAAAAAGACTGATAAACATAGGTATTCACCCTATTGTACATATGATAATAGGTCTTCCTGGTGAAAGCACTTCTGATATATTGGAAACTGCCGATTATATCGCACACAGCGGTGCATGGGGAATTAAACTTCAGCTTCTACACATTTTAAAAGGTACAGATCTTTATACTGATTATATTAATGGTGCTTTTAAAGCACTGGATTTAAACGAATACACTGCTATTGTAGGACAGATAATAGCACGTCTGCCAAAGGATATGGTCATACATCGTATAACAGGCGATGGTCCTAAGTCCCTGCTTGAAGCTCCTATGTGGAGTGCTAATAAGAAACTGGTTTTAAACACTCTCAACCAGTATTTTAAAGATAATAACATCTACCAAGGACGGAATTATACATGAACACTGATTCGACAACTCTATACAAGCTTATGATTCTATACATGCTAAGTAAAGTAAACTTTCCACTTTCCAATGTACAGATATCTACTTTTATGCTTGATAAAGAATATACTAATTATTTTACATTTCAGGAAACTATTAACTCACTTGTTGAGGATTCATTCATACAACAGATAAACTATGAGAATAACACACAATATAAGCTGACACAGGAAGGTGAAGATACTGTAGCTTTTTTCTATACAAAGATATCCCAGACTATCAGGGAAGAAATAGACAACTATCTTGTCACAAACAAATATGAACTTAAGAGTGAGGTTGGAACCACCTCAGACTACTACCGCACCACCAATGGTTCATATATTGCTCATCTTATGGTTAAGGAAGGAAACAGCAAGCTTATTGAATTAAATCTTGATGTACCTTTAGAGGAACAGGCAAAGGAAATGTGCAGCAAATGGAAAGATTCAAGCCAGGATATTTATGATTTTATAATGCAGAATTTAATGTAACAGCAAAGTAATAACAAGGAAATAAATATATGAAAAAAATACTCTTTCTAAGTTCAAAAGATATATGTTATAGTTCAACAGATTATTTTGAAAAAAGAATCTCAGATGAATTAATCAATGCAGGTATGCATGTAACTCATATAAAAGTTCCAAAGGCTTCTGATATGGCTTACGCCATATTGAAGCCTTATTTTGATGCTGACTATGATGCTGTTATTGATATCAATACACGTATTCCTGTTATAAGATATAACAACGAATATCTGCTGAATTATTTTAATATTCCTATATGGCATTATATACTGGATCATCCTTTATATCATTATGAAGCTCTCAGTGCCACCATACACAGCTTTAATATTATATGTCTTGATATGAACCATGCAGCATTGATAAAAGAAAGTTTTCCACACATAAGAAGCGTACATGTCATGCCTCTTGCTGCTGATAACTTCCAGTCACTGCAGCAAACTTCCGATTCCTTGTCTGGTTCCTTAGATCCATACACATACAATGCCAGCAAAGTCCTATCCGGATATTTCAAACGGCCTGACAATCTTATATTCACGGGCACTTACACAGATCCCATCAAAACGTCTTTACTATATAGCAGCAGGCATTCCCTTGATAATCATCCGCTTTTTACGCTTCTTCTTGAAAAGCCCGGACTCACACAGGAAGCTGCTGTTAAAGAACTGATAGAGGCAGACATCTTAAATACAGATATGCGGCCTATTGAATACCTGTATAATAATTTTCTTGTTGATGTATTTCTTCAAGCCGTCATACGTGAAGAAATCATTACCCAGATAATCAAAAATCATATCGATATAATAATATATGGACATGGATGGGATGCTTTCGCTGACAAATGTGATATTCTTGCTCCTGATATATCTAAATACCTTCATATAAGACCGGAAGTATCTTACAGCAGCTTACCAGGCATATATGCTTCTTCACAGATATCAGTTAATCAGATGCCTTGGTTTAAATACGGTATTCACGACCGCATACCTTTATCACTTATGAATGGCTGTCTCTGCCTGTCTGATACATCTGATTATTTTACATATGTATTAAAAAATAAAAGTGATTATGGTATTTATACATATTCACTTGAGGCTCTTGACTCTATGCCGGATATATTAAATCAGCTTCTAAAAAGAATAGAACACAAAGACGAAAATATTATAAATGAACTTAGAAACGGATATAATTATGCATGCTCTGATTTCTCATGGAAACACTGGACCAGAAAATGGATAAGCCTACTTACAGCCTATGGGTATAATTAAATATAGACTCAAACAAATATTAGTATAAATAATATGATGTAAGTGTCAAAAATATAAGCAACAAAAAAACATCACCTGATATAAGATATCTATCATATATCAGGTGATGTTTCAGCATTTCCTGTCACATGCTGATGACAAACATAAAACTATCAGAACATCTTAGGCACTATTTCTAGTTACCCTGCGACATCTGTTCTTCCTGTCTTTTTATCATCTTCTTAACCATGTTACCACCAACAGAACCTGCCTCAGCGGAAGTTAAATCTCCATTGTAGCCTTCCTTTAAGTTGACACCGATTTCTGATGCTACTTCCATCTTAAATCTGTCGAGTGCATCCTGTGCATTCTGTTTAGTCTTTGATGAAGTTGAACTTGAATTAGCCATAATAAACCTCCGTCCTTACGTCTTATGACGTATCATTGTTATTGAATAAGCTTTATTGCTTATCCTGGTATTATTATGTGTAATCCTTATTATATTATTATGGTAAGTTATGGAAGATAACGCTCAAGAATCTTAAATCCATCAAATATAACATACCATCTGTTTCCAGCTGCTGCCATAACTGTTACATATTCTTTATCGCCTTTAACAGCATAATTCACTAGACAGTTATGTGCCTGGTCTGTATATCCTGTCTTTCCTGCTTTAATAGTTACTCCTTCTACTTCATTTCCATACATTCTTGAAAACATAGTACTTGTAAGAGATATTCCCTGCGGATGCTGCGGTGTTGCTTCTGTTGTATACTGATAAGTTCCAAGAACCTTTGCACACTCTTCGTTGCTCATAGCATATTTCATAATAAGAGCCATCTCAGCAGGTGTTGTATACTGGTTTTCGTCATGAAGTCCTGACGGATTACAGAAATGAGTATTCTTTAAACCTAACTCATCACATTTTTCATTCATAAGCTCTACAAAAGCCTCCTGTGAACCTGCTGCCAGCCTTGCAATACCATAAGCCGCATCTGCGCCCGATGGCAGAACCAGACCATATAAAAGATCCTTAGCTTTAACTTCCTCATCAACACTAAAGCCTGCCACAGAGGCCTGCTCTATATAAAGATAATTCAGTTCATCAAATCCAAACTTATATGTTTCATTAAGATCTTTTATATTTTCAACAGCAATTATCAATGACATAACCTTTGTCATAGATGCAGGATATATCCTTGTATTAATCTGTTTTCCTGCTATAAACTCATTATCAGTAACATCAAGAAGCGCTATATATGGTGACTGTATATCTGTATCTGTCATTTCCTTATACATAACCGACTTTAATGCATATCTAAAGGTTGGTTTTTCCTGTACAACCGTTATCACATCATCATAATTTCCAGTATCAGCCAACACCATTTCCTGTTTTAACTCATTCTGTCTGCTTATATCCGGAACTATGTGTCTTAAAAACTGAATAACAATCAGTGTCAATGCTACAAGAATAACCGCACATAATATATTTCTTTTTATCAGACGTATCTGTGCCTGTCTTTTGCGTTTTAATGCTGCAGCCTTACGCTTTCTTTCCTGATTTACTTTTAATGCCTCATCGTAATCATAATACTCATTCATACTTTTATCTTAACTCCCAAATCAACATTATGCATTCACATACTGTGTACTATGCGCAAGTCTATCAGCTTCGTCCTTTCCTTCTAATAGTCTTACAAGTTCAAGGCCAAGATCAATAGATGTTCCCATTCCTCTTGATGTTGTAATGCTGCCGTCTGTCACAACTCTGACATCTGCGCATGCAAGCTCTGCCCCCTTCAGCATTTCTTCAAAGCCAGGGAAACATGTTGCTTTCTTTCCTTTGAGCATGCCCAACCTTCCTATAACACTTGGTGCTGCACATATAGCTGCAATCCTTCCACCTTCATTGTTATGCGTTATAAGCATATCAGTCAAAGCTTCACAATCAGCATATGCTTTGTGTCCTGGTCCTCCTGGAAGAAACATCACATCATCTTTTTCACATTTTATCTCTGATATCAGGCTATCAGCCTGGACTTTAATATTCTGTGCGCTTTCAACTAACTTATCACCTGTAATAGAAACTGTTATTACATTAATCTTCGCTCTTCTTAATACATCTATAACTGCTAACGCTTCCACTGTTTCAAAACCATCTGTAAGAAATGCCAATACCTTCATTTTATAAATCCTCTTCTTTAATAATAAGATGTTATGTTATTTATTCTACCACTTTTTTAAATAATAAACCATATCTGATTGTCTTAGTTTAGCTAGTTTTTATTCAGTTTTAAACTTATTT
>OHBP01001276.1_pt1 | contig 10208 bp, 5 predicted proteins | sample 1577471 | NCBI WGS metagenome assembly OHBP01 (sample SAMEA3879503, study PRJEB24766) | human gut metagenome | biome: human-associated habitat; feature: feces | place: USA | collected 1985/1987
TGTACCTCATGAACACCGTCTGCACCGGCGCTGCCGTGAGCGTGGGCTTTGCGTGGTGTTTGTATGTGGACTTCCGGGTCTACCGCAGCACCGGACGCCTGCGCAGAAGGCATCTGTTTCTGGGTGCGCCGCTGCTGGCTGTTCTGGCGCTGCTGGCGGCGAACCTTTTCGGCACAGGATGGATCTTTACCATCTCCGCGGACAACGTTTACCATCGCGGTCCGCTGAACAGTTTGCTTTACCTGCTGCTGTTCGGCTATTATGCCGAGAGCGTGTGGCAGGTGCATAAGGCCAAGCGCGATGGCGTTACGGTGGAGTTTTTCTCGGTGTACTACTTTGTGATCACCTGTGCGGTGGGCACGGTGCTGCAGGGTGCGTTCTACGGTATGGCCTTCGGCTGGCTGTCGGTGGCCATCGCCTTTGTGTTTGTGGACAGTCAGCTCCGCAGTCTGCGCAGCTATATCGACGAGCTGTCCGGTCTGTTTGGCCGCAAGTACATGAACTACTGTCTGGAGCGCATCCATGCCACGCAGGAAAAGGATGTTTACGGCATCATGATGGACGTGAACTGCTTCAAGGAGATCAACGACACCTACGGTCATGGTGCGGGCGACCGCGCCATTCAGGAGATCGGTCACATCCTGTCCGGGGCGCTGGTGGCAAACTCGGTAGCTATCCGCATAAGCGGCGATGAGTTCATGGTGCTGATCCGGCACGGCTCGGAGGAGATCCTGAATAAGATCTGTGCCGCCATCGAGCAGCGGGTGCAGCGCTATAACGCCGCCGCCCCGGCGGGCAGCTTTCAGCTGTCTTTCTCCACCGGTGTGGCAAAGTATGAGGGCGGCAGCGTGGAGAAATTTCTGGTGGAACTGGACGAGCGGATGTATGCGGAAAAGCGCGCCTTCCACGCCGCCCGGAATGGCCATGCCGTACCGGAGCAGGGGAATGCTCCATCAATTTCAGAATAATGTCTAAAAAGAGTGATACTCTTCTTGACAATCTGACGAAGCAATGATAGAATACTGAACGTACCAACTGAATACCGACTTATCAAGAGCGGCTGAGGGGACAGGCCCTGTGAAGCCCGACAACCTGCGCGTGAGCGCAAGGTGCCAAATCCTGCGGGAAACCGAGAGATAAGAGTGCAACGCTCAGAGCTTTCGGGCTCTGGGCGCTTTTATTTTTCGCGCAAAAAAGCTTGAACGGAATGTTGGAGCAAGAAATACACACCCTGCTGTAAAAACTTTAGGAGGCAAAACAAATGGCAAGACACCTGTTTACTTCTGAGTCCGTCACCGAAGGACATCCCGACAAGATCTGCGACCAGATCTCGGATGCCATTCTGGACGAAATTCTGACCCACGACCCCAATGCCCGCGTGGCCTGCGAGACCTGTGCATCCACCGGCCTTGTGCACATCATGGGCGAGATCACCACCAACTGCTATGTGGATTTCCAGAAGGTCGTCCGCGAGGTGGTGGCAGATATCGGCTACACCCGCGCAAAGTTCGGCTTTGATGCCGACACCTGTGCCGTCATCTCCAACATCGACGGCCAGAGCCCCGACATCGCACTGGGCACCAACGATCAGGTGGGCGGTGCAGGCGATCAGGGCATGATGTTCGGCTATGCCTGCGATGAGACCCCGGAGCTGATGCCTATGCCCATCAGTCTGGCTCACAAGCTGGCAAAGCGCCTGACCGAGGTGCGCAAGAACGGCGAGATGGACTATCTGCGTCCGGATGGCAAGAGCCAGGTCACTGTGGAGTACGATGAGAACAACAAGCCCGTGCGTGTGGATGCTGTGGTCATCTCCAGCCAGCACAGCGACAGCGTCAGCATGGAACAGCTGCGTGCAGACGTGATGGAAAAGGTCATCAAGGCCACCATCCCCGCCGAGCTGCTGGACGAGAACACCAAGTATTACATTAACCCCACCGGCCGCTTCGTTGTGGGCGGCCCGCAGGGTGACACCGGCCTGACCGGACGCAAGATCATCGTGGACACCTACGGCGGCTATGCCCGTCACGGCGGCGGCGCCTTCTCCGGCAAGGACCCCAGCAAGGTGGACCGCAGCGCTGCCTATGCGACCCGCTGGGTGGCAAAGAACATCGTGGCTGCAGGTCTTGCCAAGCAGTGCGAAGTGCAGGTGGCGTATGCCATCGGCGTGGCAAAGCCTGTGTCCATCATGGTGGACACCTTCGGCACCGGCACCGTCTCAGATGAGAAGATCGAGCAGGCTGTGGAGAAGGTGTTCGACCTGACCCCCGCCGCCATCATCCGCGAACTCGACCTGCGCAAGCCCATTTATCGCAAGCTGGCTGCCTACGGCCACATGGGCCGCGAGGATCTGGGCGTGAAGTGGGAGAACACCGACCGCGTGGATGCCCTGAAGGCTGCGGTCGCTGCCCTGTAAGCGGAACACAAAAACGTTTCCCTTCTGGATAGAAGGTAAGTGAAGAGAAGTCCCTCTGCCTGAAAAGGCAGGGGGGCTTTTTTGTGCACAGAGACGCCGGAAAGCAAAGAAACGGTAAAAATTTATAGCCGCAGGCAGAATTATCAGACGATTTTTTGCCAAATGTCAATAAATAGGTAAGTTGTTCTTGAAATACGAGGGGGGGTAGTGATATGATAGAATCAGTACAGCCGGAGAAGAGACGGCACAGCAAAAAGCCGGGGAGGTGAGGCGCAGGCGGGACTGAGATCAGACCGTAGAAGCCAATGAAAATGATAATGAGGAAAGGAATGAACGACTTTGAAACATAAGGGTAAAATCGGGTATTGGCTGCCCTGCTGGCGGCGGCAATGATGTTTCAGATGCTTCCCCTGATGGTCTTTGCGGATGACGGCGCAGCATCGTCTGATGTGAAGATTGAAGGAAAAGAAGGAACCTATACATCACTCAAAGAAGCAGTGGAAAAAGCCGAAAGTGGCGACACCATCCTGCTGGGTGAAGGTAATTATACGCTGTATGGCATTTCAAGTGACGGTACAACCAAGGATAAAGACCTGACCTTTGTGGGGCTGGGGCCAGATAAGACGGCATGGAACATTGGTGCAAAAGTACTTAACTCCGGTGAGTGCGACACGACGTACAAAGACGACTTTAGCCTGAAAGGCTCAAAAAATGTGACTTTTAAAAATATGACGCTTCGCTCTGGTACGGCAAATTATCTTGGATTTAAGCATTCGAATGATACTGTCGTGGAGAATTGTGCGCTTTATGGGCGAACTACTTACTGGGGATATAATAGTGCAAAGTTTATTGGCAGCACTTTCTATGCACCAAATGGCGATTACGCAATCTGGACCTATTATTGCAAGGAAATGACCTTTGATAACTGCACCTTCAATACCAGCGGCAAGGTGGTCAATGTTTATTCAGACTTTGAGGCGGATCAGCGGGATTATACCATCAATTTCAATAACTGTACGGTGAACTCGACATCTTTTAATAAACAGGCACTGAATATCAATGACAGCAACAAAGGCACTCACAAGAACACAATCAATATCAATAACAGCACAGTTACTGCCGCCAGAGACCGGATTACCTGCTCGCAGATATTTGGCTTCGGCGAAAAATCTAAGTATAATGCAGGCAACACAGACGTTTATCTGAACGGCAAACTCGTGTGGAGCGAGGGCGAGATGAAGACCCATGACTACACCGACGGCGAAAAAGACAATGCATATACGATCGATCCTGTTTCTGAGTGGGAGAACAAGGGCGACCACTTCGAGCGCAAAGTGACCAAGACCTGCAATTACTGCAAACGCCAGTTCCCCAACGTAACAGAAAAGGGCTATCAGCTCAGTTATGACCTGAACGACGGCACCGGCGCAGCAGGCGTAGATTACGAAAGCAAGATCTACCCGGAAGGCGAAAAGGCCACCGTGGCAGCAGCCCCGGCGCTGAACGGCTACCGGTTCGTAGCCTGGCAGGATGAAGCCGACAACCGTTACCCCGTCGGCATGGAGCTGACCTTGACCGCCAACACAACGCTGACCGCGCTGTGGGAGTCTGTGGACAAACCAGAACCCGACCCGGGCCCCGGCCCCAGCCCTGACCCCGATCCGGAGCCGGGCGACGACGGCAGCGGCGCTGTGATCGGTGTGGTCATCGGCGGCGCAGCAGTCATCGGCGGCTATGAGCTCGCCACCCGCCTGTACCTGAAGCACCTCATCGGCGTGGTGCCCTCCACCCGCGGAGAGCTGGCCCTGCTGATGTGGGAGCACGCAGACAAGCCCGAACCCAAGACGGCGTTCACCTACAGCGACATCGATGAGGATGACACCGACCTGCAGAAGGCTGCACAGTGGTGCGTCGAGAACGAATATCTCCATGTCCGCGACAACGACAACGACCGCTTCCATCCCAACGGCTGGGTGCCCAAGCTCAAGGTCATTCAGGCCTGGGACAAGGCCTTCGGCCTGCAGGCAAAGGCGAATGCGGACAAGTAAAAGCGTCTCTTCATAAAGCTTCATCAACCATTGGAAAAAGCGCCCTGCCGCGAAAACGGCAGGGCGCTTTTTTGTGCAGAGACGCCGGAGAGCCCTCGGGGGAGCTTTCCACGCAAATGCAGCGGGCCATTCCATTGCCCGCCCTCCGGATCATTTGCTCAGGAAGCTCCCCGGGGGCTTGCGAAACGACTTCAAAAGTCCTACTTTTCTTGCAAAATCAGACGAAAATTGAGAAATGGCAAAGAATCGGCTGTCTTTTTGTCGAAAACACACATTCTCTTTGAGAAAAAAGAAAAACAGCTGTGCAAGGCGCAGAAAATCCTGACATGAAACAAATTGATATGGCAGAATCGACGAAATGTGATAAAATAAAACTAGATATGCGCTCTTGTGTGCATGATACGGATCGTAAACAGCAATAAGGAGTTATGACTATGTCTATTGAAATTTCCCCGAAGTCGTTCTTTGAGCAGCCCAGCGTGGCAGATATGCGGCTGATCTCCTGCCCCGGTGCAGAGGAACTGACCGGCCTGATCGACAAGCATCTGGTCCGCTGGGCCAAGGCTGCCGGAATTGACAAAGAGACCTTCATTATTCCTTGCGACTGCCCCCGCTTCCAGAGTGGCGATGCCAAGGGTCTGGTGAAGGAGTCGGTGCGCGGCGACGATATCTTCATCGTGGTCGATCCCGGCAACTACAGTGTGACCTACAAGCTGTTCAACTACGAGAACCACATGTCTCCGGACGATCACTTCGCCAACCTGAAGCGCTTGATCCAGGCAGTGGCCGGCAAGGCACACCGTGTGTCGGTCATTATGCCCAGCCTGTACGGCGGCCGTCAGCATCGCCGTGTGGTGCGCGAAAGTCTGGACTGCGCTGTGGCCCTGCAGGAGCTGCAGACCATGGGTGTGCGCAACATCATCACCTTTGATGCTCATGACCCCCGCGTGCAGAACGCTGTGCCGCTGATGAGCTTTGATAACGCAATGCCCACCTATCAGGTGCTGAAGAGCCTGCTGAAGAAGGACCCGGACCTGTCCTTTGATAAGAGCAAGTTTACCGTGGTCAGCCCGGACGAGGGCGCCATGAACCGCAACATGTACTTCTCCAGCGTGCTGGGCTGCAATCTGGGCATGTTCTACAAGCGCCGCGATTACACCCGCGTGGTGAATGGCCGCAACCCCATCGTTGCCCACGAGTATCTGGGCGAGAGCGTGGAAGGCAAGACCGTCTTTATCGCAGACGACATCATTGCTTCCGGCGAGAGCATGCTGGAGGTCGCCAGCAACCTGAAGGAGCGCGGCGCTGCCAACATCATCGCCAACGCCACCTTCCCCCTGTTCACCAGCGGTCTGGAGAAGTTCGACAAGGCTGTGGCCGAGGGCAAGCTGACCTATGTTGTGGGCACCAACCTGACCTACCGGATGCCTGAGCTGCTCACCCGCGACTGGTATGTGGATGTGGATGTTTCCAAGTACGCTGCATACTTTGTGGTGGCTCTGAACCACGACATGTCCGTTTCCAGCATTATCGACCCGCTGAAGAAGATCGAGAACCTGCTGGCAAGCCGCAAGTAAGTTTAATACGAAAAAGGCTCTGCATCCTTGCGATGCAGAGCCTTTTTCGTATCACAAATCAAATAAAACGATCATAATTCGTCTCCATGGCTGCGCAGATACCGAACCAGCATGGGCAGCTCGTAGAGCAGCATGACGACCCAGCCCACCGCATAGCTGTAAGGCAGAGCTTCGATCTCCATTTTCCACACCAGCACGAACACCGCAGCTGCCGCCACACGGAACACCATGTTGAAAGTGCTGGACACCAGCGTGACCTTCAGATCGCCAATGCCGCGGAAGAAGCCCTGAATGCCATTGGTGGCTGCGGGCATCAGGTAGAACAGGGAAACCGTGCGCAGGAAGCGCACGCCCAGATGGACGACCTCCGGGTCGGTGACGAACAGCTTCATGATAAAGGGCGCACCGGCAAAGCATGCAACGGCGATCAGCACGCCGTAAGCGGCTTCGATGCGCATACCGCAGTGGAAGCCCTGTTTCACACGGTCGTGCTTGCCGGCACCCCGGTTCTGCGCCATGAGGGTGGTCATGGCGTGGCCGATGTTCTGCTGCGGGGTATAGGCAAAGTCGTCAATGCGGGAAGCAGCGGTAAAGGCAGCCATGGCGTTGACACCCATGGTGTTCACGATGGCCTGCACCGCGATCTTGCCCAGCTGCACGGTGGCTTGCTGCATGGCGCTGGCCCAGCCGTAGCTGACCGTTTTGCGCAGCAGCTTGCCATCAAACACCAGCCAGCGCCTGCCCAGCTGCAGGATGGGCACCTTCCAGCGGATGTACAGTACGCACAGCACGCAGCACAGTGCTTCGCTGACCACGGTGGAAAGGGCGCAGCCGTTGCTGCCCCAGTTCAGCACCTGCACAAAGAACAGGTCGCCGCCGATGTTCAGCACAGAGCTGATCATCAGGAAATACAGGGCACTCTTGCTGTCGCCCAGTGCACGCATGGTGGCGGCAAGGAAGTTATAGAAGAAGGTGAAGATCAGGCCTGCAAACACGATGCGCAAGTAGCTGACCGCAATGGGCAGGATATCGGCGGGCACCTGCATCAGCTGCAGCAGGGGCGTGGCCAGAATGACGCACAGCGCCGAGAATGCCAGCGAGAACACGGTGCCTGCAATGGCGGTGGTGGACACCTGATGCTCCATCAGCTGGGTATTACCGGCACCGAATGCGGTACTGACCAGAATGCCGGCACCCAGACACATGCCGTTGATAAACAGGATGGCCAGAGTCATGAGCGGGTTGGAAGTGCCGACGGCGGCAAGAGCTTCCTCGCCCACGAACTTGCCCACGATGATGCTGTCGGCGGCGTTGTAGGTGAGCTGGAACAGGTTGCCAAGTACCAGCGGAATGGTAAAACGAATCAGGAGCGGTGTAATGGCTCCCTTTGTCATGTCGTTTGTCATGGGAACTCTATGATTTCTCCTTATAATGTATTTACGATCTGCCGTCCGGGCAGGATGGCAAGGGCAGAGCGGCTGGCTCCTACATGGATGAGCTGTGCGGCCGCCTGCAAAACGGCACCGGATGCCACCGAAGCCGGGATGGCATCGGTGCGCAGCACCTTTTGCGCGGCCCGCTGCGCGTCGGTGGTGTTCACCGCCACCACGTTGTCCACCACATAGGCGTTGAAGTTTTCCGGCACAAAGCCGTAGCCCAGATCGCTGATGCCGTGGGGGCCGGTCAGGCCGCCGCCCAGCGCCTGCGATTCGTAAGGCTCCACGGCGGCGATGCGCACATCGTTCGTCCATGCCTTGATGGTCTCGCCCACACCGGTCACGGTGCCGCCGCTGCCCACGCCGATCACGATAGCGTCCACGGCGCTTTTGCCCTCCCGCGCGATGCTCTGCACAATGGCAGGGCCGGTAACGCGGCGGTGGTACTCCGGGTTATCATCGTTGGCAAGCCAGTCCATGTAGTACCAGCCGTTGGCGGCGGCGGTCTGTGCCGCCAGACGGCGGGCACCGTTCACACCGCTGCGGGCCGGGCTGTGGCGGATCTGCGCACCCAGCCGCAGCAGGGTCTCCTGCCGCAGGGCGGGGGCATCCTCCGGCATCACCAGAACCACCGGGTGACCGGCGGTCAGGCCCGCCAGCGTGAGCGCAGCGGCAAACGGGCCGGAGGCCGCTTCAATGATGGGCTGACCGGAGATCAGCTTCTTTTTTTCAATGGCAAGGGCCAGCATCCCTTCGGCAAGGCCGTCCCGGGCCGTGCCGGTGGGGCCTGCAAAGTCCAGATAGGCATACAGCCGTCCCTTCAGCCCGCAGGCGGCAGCATAGCCGCGCAGCTCCACGATGGGGCAGGCGCTGAGCGTCTGGTAAAAATTGGGGTAGATCGGCACGAAGACCCTCCTTTCATGGGATACAACAATATTATCCTAACGCAAAAGGACTGCGCGCGTCAAGATGCCTTTTAGCAAAAACAGCGAATTTTTGGCGGATTTTCTGGAAAAATCTCCGAAAGGCTCTTGACAGGATGCGGTGCATCTGCTATACTTCATCCGTAAAGCAAATGAACTTTACATCACTTCTCGAAAGTACAGGCACAAAACCGGGGGATCAGAGGATGGCAAAAGATCTGGAAATGGGCTATCTGCTGGACTTTTACGGTGAGGTGCTCACCGAGAAACAGCGCGAAATGCTGCGCCAGTATTACAACGATGACCTTTCGCTGAGCGAGATCGGCGAGAACTTCGGCATCACCCGTCAGGGTGCGCGGGATGCCATCAAGCATGGCGAGAACGCGCTGAAGGAGCTGGAGGAAAAGGTCGGCTTTGCGGCGCGTTACCGCCGCGTGCAGCAGAAGCTGGAAGAGCTGGAGCAAATGGTGATCGATGCACGGTTCGAGTGCACCGGCCCGCAGGGCCTGACCACCACCGAGTACGAACACCAGCTGACCAAAATGTTAAAGCTCATCCGCTCCATCGACGAAGCGAACGAGAGCTGAAACCTGTGAAAGGAGCACCGTACAATGGCATTTGAATCCCTTACCGACCGCCTTGCCGGTGTGTTCAAAAAGCTGCGCGGCCACGGCAAGCTGACCGAGGCAGATATCAAGGCCGCGATGCGTGAGGTGCGCATGGCCCTGCTGGAAGCCGATGTCAACTATAAGGTTGCCAAGGACTTCTGTGCAAAGGTGTCCGAGCGCGCCATGGGTCAGGAGGTCATGGAAAGCCTGACCCCGGCACAGCAGGTGGTCAAGATCGTCAACGAAGAGCTGGTTGCCCTGATGGGCGGCAGCGAAGCGGCCCGCCTGAACATCAAGAACAAGGGCCAGACGATCATCATGCTCTGCGGCCTGCAGGGCAACGGTAAAACCACCCACGCCGCAAAGCTGGCAAAGTACTTTATCAAACAGGGCCGCCGCCCCATGCTGGTGGCCTGCGATATTTACCGCCCTGCGGCCATCGATCAGCTGCAGGTGGTGGGCAAACAGGCGGGCGCACCGGTGTTCACGCTGCCGGGCGCAAAGCCGCCGGAAATTGCAAAAAAGGCGCTGGCACACGCCAAGGATTACGGCAATGACATCGTGATCCTGGATACCGCCGGTCGTCTGCAGATCGACGATGTGCTCATGCAGGAGCTGGTGGACATCAAGGAAGCCGTTCCTGTGGACGAGACCCTGCTGGTGGTGGATGCCATGGCCGGTCAGGACGCCGTGAACGTTGCCAAGACCTTCAACGAGAAGGTGAGCATCGACGGCATCATCCTTACCAAGACCGACGGCGATACCCGCGGCGGTGCGGCACTTTCGGTGCTGGCCGTCACCGGGAAGCCCATCAAGTTCCAGGGCACCGGCGAAAAGCTGGACGATCTGGATGTGTTCCACCCGGACCGCATGGCAAGCCGCATCCTTGGCATGGGCGATGTGCTGAGCCTGATCGAGCGCGCGCAGGAGACGGCCGACGAAAAGGCTGCCGAAGAGACCGCCAAGCGGATGATGGAGAACAAGTTCGACATGAACGACATGCTGGACCAGTTCGCACAGATCCGCAAGATGGGCGGTGCAGGCGCGATGCTGAGCATGCTGCCCGGCGGCAGCGGCATCGATCCCAGTCAGGTCGATGAAAAGGCGTTCGACCGCATCGAGGCCATGATCTATTCCATGACCAAGGAAGAACGCGAGAAGCCCTCCATCATCAACCCCAAGCGCAAGCGCCGCATTGCG
>OHBP01001286.1_pt1 | contig 10166 bp, 8 predicted proteins | sample 1577471 | NCBI WGS metagenome assembly OHBP01 (sample SAMEA3879503, study PRJEB24766) | human gut metagenome | biome: human-associated habitat; feature: feces | place: USA | collected 1985/1987
TGGAGTTCTCGTCCATGACGATGAACTTATCCTTGGGGGAGCGGCCGGTGTAGATACCAGTCTTTACGTTTACAGCGCCGAGCTCAGTGTTCTGACCAACCTCGTAGCCCTCAAGGCCAGCCTTGGTCTCCTCTTCGAAGAGCTGCTCGTAAGAAGGATTGTGGGCGATCACGGTAGAGCCAGTGATGCCGTACTGAGTCAAAATGCTTTGATCAAACTTTGCCATTGCTTTGTGAATGTTATTTAATGATGATGAATAGTCTCTTTTTGCCTTAAATTGGTGCCACGGAAATTCCCGCAGCGGTGTTATACCTGTTTTGATTCGAATGCAAAATTACGCATTTTATTTTTCTTGGGAAAGGATGAGCGTTAAAAAAAGTATCAATCCACGGCGAATAACGGTTAAAGAATCGAAAAACGCCACTTTCGCTATGAAATTTGCCACCTCCACTTATCAAACGGGCAGTCGAAACAAGTGCCTCTCGACCGACTTGTCACCCCGTCCTACAGCCACTTGTGGTCCTGGTACCAGCGGATGGTTTCCTCCACGCCACGCCGCAGGTCGTACTGCGGCTGGAAGCCCAGTTCCCGGCGCGCGGGCTCGATATCGCACTGCCAGTTGCGCTGCCGTAGAATGTTGAACTTGTCCTTGTTGAGCGCTATCAGCTGGCCCGTGCGCCGACCATACCACTCGCCCGCGCCACAGACCAGGCGAAGCACCCAGATGGGGGCCGTGACGCGGATCCACCACGGGCGCCCCAGAGCCTCGTGGATGAGGTCGCTGAACGCGGCGCTCTGATACACCGCCCCGTCGGTGAGGAAGTAGGCGCGTCCGACGGTGCCGCGCGTGAGGGCGAGAAACACGGCCGCCACCACGTCCTTGACATAGACGAAGGTGATGTCCTGCTGCTGGAAGCCAACGGCGAAGTCGGTGTGGCCCTTGATGCTCTTCGCCATCATGAAGTAGTCGTGCTCGCGGGGACCATAGACGCCCGTGGGACGGAGGATGACGACGGGCAGTCCGCTCTCCAGCGCCGCCTGCTCGGCCTCCAGTTTGCTCCGGCCATAGCAGGTGTTGGGGCGCGGCTGGTCGGCCTCGGTGATAGGCGTGTAGGGCTGGGTCTCATGGATGGCGCCAAAGACGCTGAGGCTCGACAGGAAGACGATGCGCTCCACGGGCATCGCCAGCGCCCGGACGGCCTGGAAAAGGTGGCGCGTGCCGTCGCGGTTGACACGGAAGAAGTCGGCGGGGTCCTGACACTTCGTGGCCCCGGCGGCATGGACGATATAGTCGAAGCGATGGGGACGGAGCTGGTCCATGAGCCGCGCGGGGTCCTGGAGGTCCAGCGTGAGGAGATGGACGCGGGCGTCCTGGAGGTAGCGGAGCGAACTGGTGGGGCGCACCGCGGCCCAGGTCTCCAGCCCACGGCGAAGGGCTTCTTCGACGATAAAGGACCCGATGAAGCCCGAGGCTCCAGTGATTAATATCTTTTTCATCAAAATTTCACATAAAACGTTTGCAAAGATACAATTTTTTTTGTTACTTTGCCACCATCATATCAATACAGTTGCCAAAATGGGGACTATCATGGTGGCAAAAGCAACAGAAGCACCGACCGTAGGCCCTCATAGGGCAGCTATCCAACAAAACAATCGACTATGGCAAAAGAAAAAAAAGGCGGTAAGCGCCTTAACAAGAAGCAGCTCGCCGAGGTGCTTATAGACTACTTCCAGTCGCGACCCGGAGAGACCCTAAGCATGAAGCAGGTGTTCAAGAATCTGCGCCTGACCACCCATCCGATGAAGATGCTGGCCCTCGACATCATGGAGGACATGGCATGGAACGACTTCCTCGCCAAGGACGGCGAGTATGCGTATCGGCTGAACACGAAGGGACAGGTGCAGGAGGGCACGTTCCAGCGCAAGGCCAACGGCAAGAACACCTTCCTGCCCGACGATGGCGGCACGCCGATCTTCGTCTCGGAGCGCAACTCCATGTCGGCACTCACGGGCGACCGCGTCCGCGTGCAGTTCCTCGCCCGTCGCCGCAACCATATCAAGGAGGCAATGGTGACGGAGATCCTCCATCGCAAGAAGGACACCTTCACCGGCAAGTTGCGCGTGGACCGCGACATCGCCTTCCTCGTCACACAGGAGTCGCTCTTCGTCCATGATATCCTCGTGCCGAAGAAGCGGCTCAAGGGTGGCAAGACGGGCGACCGCGCCGTGGTGCGTATCACGCAGTGGCCTGACGCAGAGCACAAGAACCTCGTCGGAGAGGTGGTGGACGTGCTCGGACCGGCGGGCGACAACGACGTGGAAATGAACGCCATCCTCGTGCAGTACGGACTCCCCTACCAGTATCCGAAGCGCGTAGAGCAGGCGGCGGAGAAGATACAGCCGGGCATCACGGCCGAGGAGATAGCGCGCCGCGAGGACTTCCGCGACACCTGGACCTGCACCATCGACCCTGCCGACGCCAAGGACTTCGACGACGCGCTGAGCATCAAGGTGCTGGAGGGCAACCGCTGGGAGGTGGGTGTGCACATCGCCGACGTGAGCCACTACGTCAAGGAGGGCGACATCATCGACAAGGAGGCGCAGCGGCGCGCCACGAGCATCTATCTCGTTGATCGCACCATCCCGATGCTGCCCGAGCGACTGTGCAACTTCATCTGCTCGCTGCGCCCCAACGAGGAGAAGCTCTGCTACAGTTGTGTGTTCACCCTCGACGGCGAGGCCAACGTCCTCGACTACCGCATCGTCCATACCGTCATCCGTAGCGACCGACGCTACTGCTACGCCGAGGTGCAGCAGCTGCTGGAGGACAACGGCGTCGTGGACGGCACGGGAGAGCCTGCGCCCGCACCAGGCAAGGAGGGCTACAAGGGAGAGAACGCGCTGCAGCTCATCATGCTCGACGCGCTGGCGAAGCGCCTGCGACAGAAGCGTTTCCGCCATGGCAGCATCAACTTCGACACGGAGGAACTCCATTTCGACATCGATGAGAAGGGAAAACCCACCCGCTGCTACTTCAAGCGGTCGAAGGACGCCAACAAACTGATCGAGGAGTTTATGCTCCTGGCCAACCGTACTGTGGCAGAGAGCGTGGCCTGTCCAGGCAAGGGCAAGAAGCCGAAGACGCTGCCCTATCGTATCCATGACGATCCGGATCCGCAGAAGCTCGAAAACCTGCGCGAGCTGACGGCGAAACTGGGATACAAGATGAAGAGCACGAGCACCAAGGGGGCGACGGCGCGCGCGCTCAACAAGCTCATGGAGGAGGTGGACGGACACCGCGAGGCAAAACTCGTGCAGACCATCGCCCTGCGATCGATGATGAAGGCGAAGTACTCCACCCACAACATCGGCCACTTCGGACTGGCCTTCGACTACTACACCCACTTCACGTCGCCCATACGCCGCTATCCCGACACCATGGTGCACCGACTCCTCACCCGCTATCAGGACGGAGGACGGTCGGCCAACAAAAACCACTATGAGGAACTGTGTGAGCACTGCTCGGACATGGAGCAGATAGCGCAGAACGCGGAGCGCGACAGTATCAAATATAAGATGGTGGAGTTTATGGGAGAGTTTGTCGGCGAGGAGTTTGACGCCCATATCTCGGGTGTGCAGAGCTATGGCATCTACTGCGAGATCGACGAGAACCACTGTGAGGGCCTCGTGCCGATCCGAGACCTCGACGGCGACTACTACGACTTCGACGAGAAGAACTTCCAGCTCATAGGCCGCCGCCACCACTCCTGCTACCAGTTGGGAGACCCCGTGCGCATCCGTGTGGCTCAGGCCAACCTGGAGCGTCGCCAGCTCGACTTCGTCTTGGCCGACAGCGCGCGCGAGGAGCGCAAACCGCAGCATGCCAAGCCGCAGCATGCCAAGGGCGGCAAGGGAAAGCGCAGGAAGAGATAGAATTATCTCGAATAGATAGGATATAGAATATAGGAGAAGACTGGGCCGGGGTGTAGGGACTTGATCTCTACACCCTGGTTTCGATGCGGCACAGCGGTTCGTTGATGCCGCCCATTTCCTTTTTCCTGACTTCGTCACTCAAAAAACACGTATTTTATAACTGATTGACAAACAATATTTTGTATCTTTGCATCACCTAATATTGGGTGACGCGAAAGGTATTTTAACTATGTTTGTCCGAAAGAAAAAACATCGTTCCGGCAATATCGGAGTTATAGTTGCCGAGAAAATTTGTGGCAAGATGAAGGAACTTGTCACAATTGGAGTTGCCTATAATGAGGGAGAGGTCGATAATCTTGTGAATGAAGCAAAAGAATGGATTTCCAAAGAGAAATCACGCCGCCATCCGCAGCTTGACCTTTTCGGCGAGGAACGTGAGGCGTGTGACCGTGAGCGTGATGAAGTCCGTCGTGTATTGTCCAATGTGAGCAATATCCTTCTCAATGGTTGTGACCTGATATTGGACCGTACATTTGACCGGATCGGTTTCAACAGGATTGATGACGAAGTGTTCCGCAAGCTTGTAAAGGCTCGTTTGGCATATCCAACGAGCAAGGCTGCTACGGTGGAATATCTGAAAAACCACTTTGACGAGGACGTGGATCTATCCAAAATCTATCGCTATCTTGACAAGCTTAGTGGTCATCAGCACGAAATAGTACAGGACATAAGCGTGCGCCATACTGCGAAATTGTTTGGTGGCAATATCGGCGTGTTGTTTTATGATGTCACCACACTTTACTTTGAAGCGGATTATGAGGACGAATTGCGCAAGACAGGCTTCTCGAAAGAGGGACGTCACAGTAATCCTCAGATCATACTCGGCCTGCTTGTTAGCCTTGGCGGCTATCCACTAGCATATTGCATCCATGAGGGCAACAAATATGAAGGCCACACGATGCTGCCGACGATAAACGAGTTTGTAAGCAAATACGGTTTGGAGAACTTCGTTGTGGTGGCAGATTCCGGACTGATGAACAATGCCAATATAGCGGAACTTGAAGCGCACGGCTACAAGTATATAATAGGTGCGAAGATAAAGAATGAAAGTCAGGAGGTCAAAAGCTGGATATTGGAGCAACCCAAGCGCAACTGCCAGATGGTTGAATATGACAAAGGCGGCGGACGTCGTCTCTTGGTCGGCTATACAGATGACCGTGCAAAGAAAGATGCCTACAATAGAGAAAAAGGAATACGCAGGTTGGAAAAGGCTTATAAGCATGGTGCGCTCACAAAAGGCAATATCAACAAAAGAGGTTACAATAAGTTTTTGTCTATGGATGGTGAAGTGAAAGTCGCCATCAACTATGACCGTATTGCCGATGACTCCAAATGGGACGGTCTAAAAGGCTATCTCACTAATACGGATATACCAATACAGGATGTATACACAGCATATCACAACCTTTGGCATGTAGAGCGGGCCTTCCGTATAGCGAAATCAAAGATAGAGATACGTCCCATGTTTCATTTTACACGCAAACGTATTGAAGCCCATATATGCATCTGCTTTGTGGCTTTGAAAGTATACAAGGAGTTGGATCGCATGCTGAAAGTCTCAGAGATTAAGATGAGCGTGGACAAGGTGCTTGCATTGGCAAAGACAATCACAACGATACAGATCAAGCTTCCTCTAAACAAGGAGGTTTATACGCAAACCATGCTGATGGCAAGGCATCAGAAAATAGCTAAACTCTTTGATGAGGATTTTTGGGTGACGCAATGACGAAGTCAGGAGATATTGCTGCTCTTCAAGCTAAGGGAATCTTGAAACGTGAAGGCGGTAGAAAAAGTGGTAAATGGATAGTTGTAAACATCTGAATAACCCGAAATCACTTTTATTGTATTGGAAATAAATATTAATTAAAATAGTAGCTTATGAGCAATGTATATTTTGAACCTTGGGTTGGCTGCCAGTACTCCGAGGGCATAAATGGGAAACGTATAATGGTTTTAGGCCATGTTCACGTTTGTGATGGATGTGATAATTGTGGTGTTGAAAAGTGTGATGATTTTTCTACACAGAAGGTGGTGGAAGATTATATTGTTTGGAGAAAAAACGGAACAATACCATCTCCAGGATATGAAAAATGGCTTCAGACTTACCTCAACTTTGTCAAAGCTTTCTTCGGGTTTCAACCAGAACCTGAAGTTGAAGAAACAGACTTTTGGAACAATATCATGTTTTACAACTATCTTCAGTTGGCCGTTCCCACTCCAACAACCCAAGCTCCTCATGATGCTTATGTCCGAGCTCAAGAGCCTTTTATATCTGTTATAAATAGTTATGAGCCGGATGTTATTTTCGTATGGGGAAAGCCAACATACGATAATACCCCTGCGTATAAAGGTGTAGAACTAGAGCCATTGCAATTTGAAAATATAATTGCCAAACGATATGAGTACACTCTTGATTCTGGCAAGAAATGTGTAATGATAAATGTACATCACCCATCATGTTATTTCTCTTATTCTCAGTGGCATGAAATAATTAAGCAAGCTTTGTGTTAGGCATTGAGGGACTTTCGAAATACCCCGAAATCCTTAATGACCTTGACCTTCTGGAGGCCTTCTTCTCCAGGATGGCGGCGATGTTTACCACCACCTTGCGGAATTGACCCACACGCCTGGTTGGGTCGATGAGCGAAATATAAATTAACTGAGCCCACTTTAAAAAGGGGCATATTTTGAATCCAGTCTGACCAGTGTGGTCATTCTGAGTAAAACATAGCAATCGGCTCCGCTGGTAAATATCTTTCGAGGAATCGCTTTGAAAGAGCCGAAAGCTTCTCTGACAGGCCCGAAAAGGGCAAATATCGATCTTTGAAATGTTGAAATCTGGAATATTATCATCCTTCGGAGGTTCATCCACATACATCTGCTATATGCATGCATACGATGTTTGAGCAAGCCCCTATATCGGGTCTTGCCATTACGTGTATGAAAACTATATTGGAACATGGCTGCTTCAACGTTATTCCGTTTATGCTGTTCCTACAAAGGAAGTCTTTCTATCTGCTTCCTTAGCTGATAGGCTTTAATGTCTTTGTCTTCAAAGTAACGCCAACCGGTTTTGTTGTTCCATGGGATTCTCCTGCGCTTTCTGGAGCCCTGCTTTGTGACGGCTTTGACGGCCTCATAGGTGTTGCCAGTAGCAATTTCCCTGACGGTCAGACCATCCTCGTCATGTGGTATCAGTTCCCATCTACAGCCACCTTGCATCTTGCCAGTCTTGGGCTGCATGGCATTGTGATTCTTCGCAAACTCTCGATTGTCTGGACTTTGATAGGCACCATCTGCATACAGGTCTTCAATGGCAGAATCCGTGACACGTTCACTGTTTTCCACAGCCTCCTGAAGGAAATGACTGTCTACAAATACTGCAGTTTCAACCTGAACGGAAGTGATGATGTTAGGCTTGCCTTCCTCTACAGTCTCTGTGATGTTGGTCACATAGCCTTGCACCTTCTGGTCGTTCTTGGCACGATAGGTCGCATCAGGATCGTTAGGGTTCTGAAGACTGTCTGCCTTTACCTCCTTCTTGTCTCGAAGAACAGCCTTTCCGTCCTTTACGGCATACTGTTCATCAAACAGACGTTGAAGAAGATCATGTGCAGGGGAAGTGGCAGGAAAAGTTGCCAGCATCTCCATGATGAAATTGCCAATTCTGGCAAGATTACTCTGAAGCGTATCGGAATCAGAGCGGTAAACTGTCTTGGAGGAATCCTCTTTCAAGTATTCCTTTGCCAGTTCTTCCTTCTCTGGGGAGAGATCGGAAAGCGTGCATGTCTTGAGAAACTTGACCAAAGTTGTATGTATCAGTTCATAACGAGACTGGCGAGCGATATTGCCGCCGATAAGCTTACTGTCCATGCGGACGCACTTTCCTGATATCTTGAGAAGGCGTACCTGATTGCCGGTAATCTGTTCGAAGCTGTGCCGCATAAGATCTATACCAGTTCTTTCCTGATACTCACAGATGCGGCGGCGAAACAGATAATAGGTATCTATTGATGGAGTCACATCTGTCAAAAGTTCCATGCCAAGAGCCTTTCTGGTAAGAAGATCAAACTCGCACTTCTCAAACAGTTCCTCGTCGCTGCAGCCAAAGCCCTCCTTCAAGGCAGACATAGCTACGAGAATGCGGATGGAGGCATTTGGGCGGCCGCACTTCTTGCCTTCTGGGAACAAAGGCTTGAATATCTCCTCATCAATCTTGGTTGTCACGAGACTATAGAACTGGTTATGCCATGCGTTGGGGTCAGAATACTTCTTTGAAGCACGACTTCCTAACTGCATTGAGGGAGCCGTGAATATATCTAACTGAGGATTCGGATCTGTCTTTTTAAACATAGTCATTCTTTTAATTGATGGTGTAAAGATACGAAAAATAATCCATATAACGGCATAAATCAGAGATTATTTTCGTGAAATATAATCTTTTAAACAGGCCTTACTTTTTAAAGTGGGCTCATTTATAATAGTGTTGCGGAATTAAGGTAATATACGAATATGGCACTGAATCAAACCAATAAGCTCGTTTGGATAGTGGAAACAATCTATCGGGCACGCAAGATTTCTTTTGAGGAATTGAACCGCCGTTGGATGAATAATGTTGATCTGAGTGGCGGTGAGGAGATGTTGAAGCGCACCTTCCACAAGTGGAAATGGAATATCTTCGACACATTCGGTCTGTCTATCGACTGTGAGAAAGTGGCTCCTTATAGGTATTACATTGCCAATGTAGATGATATAAAGAGTGGAAGTATTGAAAATTGGTTACTCAGTACACTATCGGTGAGTAATTATCTCCTTGAAAGCAAATCAATCAAGAACAGGATTATCCTTGAAGACGTGCCCAGTGGCAGGGTATATTTGGAGCAAATCATCGATGCTATGAAGAAGAACAAATTCATTCATATCAACTATTTCAACTACAAGAAAGGTGACACACATGACCATTATGTGATGCCATTATGCGTAAAGCTATTCCGTCAACGCTGGTATTTGGTGGGGCGTAATTGGCCTGCAGGCTACGACCTCGTCTTCTGTCTCGACCGCATCCAAAACTTCCGTCTGTCGAGCCATACTTTTGAATATCCCGAAGACTTCGACCCACAGGAATATTTCAATGGTTGCATTGGTGTAATCACAGGCGACGGCTGTGGTATCGAGAAGGTGAAACTCAAAGCCAGTACCGCTCAGGCAAACTATCTTCGTGACCTTCCTCTGCATGAGTCGCAACAAGAGACTGGGCAAACAGATGAATACAGCATTTTTGAACTGCATGTCCGCCCGACATTCGACTTCCAACAGAAACTGCTATGCTATGGTGAAAACCTTGAAGTGCTCGAACCTCTTTGGCTTCGTAAAGAGATAACAGGAAAAGTAAAGAGGATGTGGAACATGTACAAGGAGGATAAGTAATGTAGGACTTTGGGGACAAGAATTTCTGTACTGTTGCCACAACCATTGCTGATAGACAAGGAGAAATACTCAACTATTTCATCAATCGTGCCACTAATGCCTCTGCTGAGTCTCTTAACGCTAAGATTAAACTCTTCAGAGCACAGTTGCATGGGGGTGTTGATGTTATGTTCTTCCTGTTTAGGCTAACAAATATCTATGCTTGACACAGGTTTTTGCATGTGCTCCTGAAAGGGCACAGGGGGAATTTTCCGTGGATTACCCCCGTGCCGTTTTGTCTTGCTGACAAGTTTCGAGAGTATATCCCTGCCAGTAAGCTTCAGGGGGCATACCTTTGGGATGAAATGGTGGAACAACAGAAGAAGTCACTAATTCGTGAAATTATATCATAACGCAAAAAGTCTATAGTATGGCACTTTGGAAAAATACAGTAAAGAACAATGGCAACGCCGCTTGTAAGAAAAAGAGACAACACCTTGAAAAAGGTATGTTTGTGGAAACCAGCACTGAAACTACGACGCCGCCTATCAGTTTGACACGTGAACAACCCTTCTGTCAGTAGAGGCAGAATACTAATAATAATACTACCTTTGCTTTGTTGATAACCCTGTGGAAAAGCAGGGAAATAACCTTCTCATAACCCTGTGGATTTCCACCGACCCACGGCCGAAACCTACCCATAGTGGATATTCACAGGGTTATCCAAGCCGATTTAGACAACTTTTCAACGGATTTAAGCGTTCAAA
>OHBP01001302.1_pt1 | contig 10018 bp, 8 predicted proteins | sample 1577471 | NCBI WGS metagenome assembly OHBP01 (sample SAMEA3879503, study PRJEB24766) | human gut metagenome | biome: human-associated habitat; feature: feces | place: USA | collected 1985/1987
GCAGGTTCTGATTTTTATAGTCTGTACGGAATGTATTTAACTGATAGCCGTCATAGCGTGCCAGACCATTCGTGGTACCTATCCAGAAGTATCCTTCCCTATCCTGATGAATACTGAAAATCTCATTGGAAGAGAGTTGGTTGAAGAATGGAAATTGCCTGGAGAACATGTGCTGTGCGCTTACGGACAGTTCTCCAATAAACAGAAGTATAAAAAAGAACAGGTACTTCATAGCATTATGACTGGTTGTGGGAACAAAGATATGAAAAAATATCATTCCAAGGGATGGCTTATGTTAATAAATGATAGACCCCACCCACCAATGCCCGCACCACGCCTTTCATTTCCAGTTCAAAAAGCAGAGCTGTCATACGATTCACCGGAATATTGGATTCCACTACCAATACGTTGATATGCAGGTCGCCCAAACGTGTAAGGATGCCGACCACAAGTTCTTCTTCCTCCGTCAATTCAAGAAAGAGACTGCGTTGAATGCCTTCATGTTTAGCGGATCCCTCTTCCGTAGTCCAACCCATCGCCAGCATAAAGTCATCGGCAGACTGGATGAGAGCAGCTTTATTATCACGTATCAACTGGTTACAGCCCATAGACAAGGAATCAGTTGTACGACCGGGAACGGCGAAACAATCTCGATGATAGTCTACAGCAAGGTCTGCCGTAATCAGCGAACCACCTTTGGAGGCAGACTCCACAACGATGGTTGCGTCAGTCATACCTGCCACAATACGGTTACGACTGACAAAGTTATGCCGGTCGGGATTGGTTTCGGTAAGAAATTCGGTAAGGAGTCCACCGTTGTCCAGCATATCAATGGCAGTTTTACGGTGAACATAAGGATAGATACGGTCCAGTCCGTGAGCAAGAACAGCCACGGTGGAAAGGTTGTTGGCCAGGGCAGCGCGATGGGCATGGATATCAATGCCATAAGCCAGACCACTGACTACCAGCACATCAGGATAATGAGAGGAAAGATCACGCAGGAAATCTACACAAAATTGCTTGCCATACTCTGTGGCATTGCGAGTACCGACCATATTGATGACACGAAGACAATTGAAATCGGTATGCCCTTTGAAGAAGAGGACTATCGGAGCGTCTTCACATTCGCGCAAACGAGACGGATAAGCTTCATCTTTGAGGGTCAGACAAGTAAGGCGATTCTTCTCCACGAACTCCATTTCGTGTTCGGCACGCAGGAAAGCGGCAGGATTATCGAGGGCAGTGACTATAGTAGGGCTCACACCGGGGAGCAATTCAGGCAGTTCTTTACGTTGAGAAAAGACTCCGGCAGCACTTCCTATACCGTCTATTAAACGCTTTGCCCCGATATGTCCTATACCGGGGCAAAGCGTGAGGGCTATACTGCAAATTCGTTCGTCGTTGTTCATGGTTGTACAAATTCAATTCACCACAGATTACACAGATTAACACAGATCAAGAAGAATAATCTGTGTTAATCTGTGTAATCTGTGGTGAAAACATTAGAGGTATGCCTCAAATATCTCATCAAAAAGCTTACTGTCACTCAGTCGTCCATTCACCAGACACACCGTTTCGACTGTTGCTTTTATGACTACTTTATCATCACTCTTCCGAAAAATATCCTGATAGAAAACATACTTGATGCCTTCTTTCTTCATATAGAGTTTGGAAATAAACTCATCACCGCTCTTCAGAGGAGTTTTAAACGCCATGTTGATACGTGCCACTACGGGATCGACTCCCTGTTCGTGCAATCCCGCAAAACTAACACCGATAGATAGCAGAAACTCATGACGGGTATGCTCCAAATAGTGCTGGTAATTTGCATTATTCACGATGCCTTGCAGATCACACTCGTAATCGCGCACCTTCATCTCTAACTCATAGATATACTTTTCCATATTCAATATAACTGTATCAAAAGTGTATCATCCACGTGTTTTCTCAATATCCAGTCCCTTGAACTTCTTCAGTTCTTCTGTAGAAACCAGCTTATAGAGTTTGTCACTGGGACGTATTTTGTCCGCTTTCATCGAGAAATGCTGTCCTTTCTTCACGGTTTGCACCGGTTTCAGGTCTACACGGGCTTCATCGAGCGTAGTGAATACTGCTCCTGTAGTGGGACCTGTAATCAGCAACTTGTCTCCCACATTCAGTTCGGCAGCTTCTACCAGGAACTCGGCAACACCGATATTAGAAAAGTATCTGATACCCTTACCTACATATATTTTCCGTTCCGTAGCGGCCGATCCGTAGTTCTTCGTCCACTCGCCGAGGCGTTGTCCGAGATAATACCCATCCCAGAAGCCACGGTTGAATACAGTCTTCAGACGTTCATCCCACGCGGCTATCTTTTCATCGGTAAAGGTGCCGTCCAGGTAAGAACGGATGGCTTCTTTGTAACATTCCGCCACCGTGCGTACATACTCCGGACCACGGGCACGTCCTTCTATCTTGAACACGCGTACGCCTGCATCCAGCATTTTATTCATAAAATGGATGGTTTTCAAGTCTTTGGGAGACATGATATATTGATTGTCCACGTCCAGTTCCACATCCGTCTCCTTATCACGCACCGTGTAAGAGCGACGGCACACCTGCATGCAGGCACCCCGGTTGGCAGAGTGGTTCATCTCGTGCAGAGAAAGATAGCATTTTCCCGACACTGCCATGCAGAGAGCACCGTGACAGAACATTTCGATACGAATAGGCTTTCCGCCGGGACCACAGATATTCTCCTCACAGATATGACGATAAATCTCCGCTACCTGCTCCAGATTCAACTCGCGTGCCAGTACCACAACATCGGCAAATTGTGCGTAGAAACGAAGGGCCTCCACATTTGAGATATTCAGTTGCGTACTGAGATGCACCTCCTGACCGATCTGCCGCGCATAGCTCATCACAGCTACGTCCGCCGCAATCACCGCAGAGATACCTGCCGACTTGGCCGCATCTACGATGGTGCGCATCAATGCCAGATCCTGATCGTAAATAATAGTGTTAACGGTAAGATAACTCTTCATATCGTGCTCATCGCACGTCTGCGCTATTTCCCGAAGATCTTCAATAGTGAAGGTATTAGCCGAACGGGCCCGCATATTCAGGTTTTCAATACCGAAATAGATGGAATCGGCACCTGCCTGGATGGCCGCCGCAAGTGATTCGCGCGAGCCGACAGGGGCCATGATTTCAAAGTCCTTTAAATCCATAAAATCATATATTTAATAAGCTACGAGTTACAAGCTACGAGTACCTTTCGGAGTATAGCGTAGCCCCTTGTAGCTTGTAGTTCGTAACTTGTAACTATTTTCCCTGTGCCTGCAATTCCTGTTGAAGTTCAGTGGCAATCTCCATTCCCAACTTTTGTCCTATTTGCATGCCCTCAGCCATCATGGCAGGAGTAGAAGCGCCCAGTTTCTTTCCTACAGGCGATTCATAGAAAGCAACAATTTTCTTCAAATCATCCAATGTCAGATATTTCTGATAAACAGGAGCGTAAAGTTCCGCCAGCTTACTGCCAAACTTTCCTTCCCATTTCTTCTGAAAGCCATCCCAAAAAGAAACCGATGCCGATGATTGTTGTTTCAACATAGAAATCATCTGTGGCACCATAGCCTTTGCCGACGCCATAGAACCGGATAGTTCCAGCATTTTTTCCAATGTAGCCTTGTACTCATCACTCGGTGCTTGTGCCGAAGCCGAAGGTGCGGCAGCAAACAACATTGCTACACACATCACAACTAAAACCAAACCTTTTTTCATAATTCCATATTAGTTAAATAAATGAATGATACAAAGGTAGGCTTTTTTCCGTATTTTTGCAGCGAAATAATCATTTAGTTCAATCGATTCATGAAGATAGGCCACATAGACTTGGGCGAACGCCCCATATTTTTAGCTCCGATGGAAGACGTCACCGACCCTGCATTCCGGTTGATGTGCAAGAAGTTCGGTGCCGACATGGTGTACACGGAATTCGTATCTGCCGATGCCCTGATACGCTCCGTCAGCAAGACCGAACAGAAGCTGAATATCAGTGATGAGGAACGACCGGTAGCCATACAGATATACGGCAAAGATACCGAAACTATGGTGGAAGCTGCCCGCATCGTAGAGGAGGCGCGTCCGGACATTCTCGATATTAACTTCGGCTGCCCCGTGAAGCGCGTAGCGGGCAAGGGAGCCGGCGCAGGTATGTTGCAGAATATTCCCAAGATGCTGGAGATTACCCGTACCGTGGTAGATGCCGTAAAGATACCGGTTACCGTAAAAACCCGCCTGGGCTGGGATGCGAACAACAAGATTATCGTGGAACTGGCAGAGCAATTACAGGATTGTGGCATTGCCGCACTCACCATACACGGCCGTACCCGTGCACAAATGTATACCGGTGAGGCTGACTGGACACTTATCGGTGAAGTAAAGAAAAATCCGCGTATGCATATTCCCATCATTGGCAACGGTGATATCACCAGTCCCCAAAGGGCAAAGGAGTGTTTCGATCTTTATGGAGTGGACGCCATCATGATAGGTCGTGCCAGCTTTGGCCGCCCGTGGATATTCAAGGAGGTGAGGCATTATCTGGAAACGGGTGAGGAGTTGCCACCGCTGAGTGCCGAATGGAAACTGGGTGTGCTACGCCAAGAGGTAGTGGACAGCGTCAATCTGCTGGATGAAAGAAGGGGTATTCTGCATGTACGTCGCCATTTGGCAGCAAGCCCGTTATTTAAAGGAATACCGAACTTCCGGGAGACGCGTATTGCCATGCTGAGGGCGGAGACCAAAGAGGAGTTGTTCCGCATATTCGATAGTATAGAGGGGGCTCTATTCCCTGTGTTATAATACAATTCAGGCACGGACCGAATGGATAAATACACTGATTTCTTTTTATTATCAGCGAAGATCCATGTTGTCCATGCCTGAAAGAAAAATAAGAAAGGCTCCGGATGCAAGCCTCAGAAACGGTTAGCCCAACGGATTCTCATCCAGACCGCCATCACCGGAACCGCCTTGATTGCCCGAGCCGTCGGCTGAGCCGCCAGTGGAGTTACCGCCCCACTCTTCCCAAAAGACATTAGTGTCTACCATGGAACGGGTAGTCACCTTCTTACTGCTGTTGCGGCGTACTTCGGGAATAAAACGAACGCGAACACCGGTGATCTGAGAAGCACTCACTTTGTCAGCCGATTCAACCCCATTTTTATTAGTAGCAGCCGTATAATAGAATGTACCTACGCCATCTATTTTTACGGTACGTCCTTGAGCCATATAGTCGCCCAATACACTTCCCAGATTTTTCATCACTGCATAGGAATCACCCGGAGTTACAGTGGAAAGTTGTGATAAACGAGCAGCAATCTGATCGGTATCAACCGGTTTACCTACGGTAATAGCATACGGATACCACAAATTGTTGATTTTCTGTTGATTCTTCTTAAAAAATGCCATAATAATAATAATTTTAAATTGTAAATAGATTCATGTTATTACATCTCATTCAGAAAAACTAAAGGTTATTACTGTGAGGCCTCAACAGTCATGCCTTTTGTTTGTCTCAAATTCGATGTTGCAAAGTTAGGGCAGAGAAGCAGTGAATACAAGAAAAAGCACTCTACCGCGCATTTTCATAATCACCTATAAAACAACATATTACAAAAACTCTTTCTCTACAAAGCACAAAAGGGAAATTTCAGCAAGATTAGGGAAAGAGGCTTCATCTCTACAATAGAAAAAGGTAAATCACTATAAACAAGGATATTAATTTTTCAAGGTCTCTACAATGAAGAAAAAATATCATTTCAATGCTATCCAACCATCGGATATAAAATCAAGATACGCAAGCTTTGTATAAGACTTATAAATGATAATTTAGCGGCGAAGCTATTGATATTCTGACTATCTCAATTCCCCTCCTCCTGGGAGGAGGGGTGCCCAAAGGGCGGGGTGGTAGGTGAAAGAAAAATTCCTTTATCTTATTATTCATAGGTATTTTATTGTTTCACCTACCACCTCCCCCTACGGGTACTCCTCCTCCCAGGAGGAGGAGAATTTAAGATACTTCCGCGTAACAATTCTCTCGCCGCTAAATTATCATTGATATGGCGCAGCACATCCAACACTCATCAGCAGCGCTCAAATGTAACTTTTTATACGCAAGACCATTTCTCCGGAGAATAAATCAAAGAACAAGAAAAACGGCCTCAAAACATCATCTGAGAGGGGATATAAAAAGGTAACGACTGAATAGGGATGAAGTAACGACTGAATGGCAATGAGGTAACGACCGAACCATAATGAAGTAACGACTGAATCAGACGCACTCTATAAGACTATTTACAGAATCCGGAACGCCTCTACTTTTGTCTGCATTTTTTAAAACCACAAATACACGCATCCACCGTTTCGCCACCCTCGAACAGTTTTTCGTCCGCTGGCATAAGTCGCTTTTTCAAACCAACGTAGAATTATCACCATCATTCTATATTTGCCGGCTATGAAGTACAAAGATAATACTTTCTGCGGAAGAGACTTCCCTCAACCAGCACAAAAAATAACTGACTAACTAAGTTATATTATAGAAAAAGTTTCTACTTTTGCAAAGAATTGAAACAACATGAAAAGCAACAACATGAAAAGGAGCGCATTTATCATCGTTACATTCTTATTTATTGCCCTTGCCGTAAAAGGACAATCCATTGAAGAAATACAAACCAGCAAAGACTACATCTGGGGTACGGGAAACGCGGCTACCTTGAAGAAAGCCGATAATGAAGCACTTGCAGCACTCATCAGCCAGATCTCCACAAACGTATCTTCCAAATTCGAGCAACTGACCGAAGGCGGAATGAAGGATGATCAAGCAACTGTGGACGAGACATTCAAGTCCGTCATCAACACCTACTCGCGTGCCACACTGAACAATACCCGCCGTATCGTGATACAAAACGAACCGGAAGCCGTCGTCATGCGCTATATCAAAGTAGCCGAAATACAACGTATCTTCGACGGACGGAAGACAAAGATACTGGACTTTGCCCAAGAAGCCGTCCGTGCCGAAAAGAAAGCCCAGGTGGCCGATGCCCTGCGTTATTACTACTGGGCGCTCGTCCTACTCCAGAGCTACCCCGACGGCAACTTCCTCACCATGAAAGATGAGAACGGCAAAGACCTCTTGCTCACCACTTGGATTCCCAAACAGATGAACGAGATCTTCTCCAATCTGAAAATAAGTATGGAAAGCACCCATCTGGACGGTGATCTGAAGACGATCAACCTCAAAGTGCTCTACAAAGGACAGCCCGCCCGCAACTACGATTACACGTATTTCGACGGTCGCGACTGGTCCAATATATTCTCAGCCAAAGACGGTACAGGCATCGTGGAACTTCCTGTGCTTGCCAATGCCCGCAATCTGCAACTACGCACCGAGTATATGTTTGAAGGTGAAGCCAATATCGACAACGAACTGTCAGAAGTGATGGGAACCGTCAACCCCATAGCCATGCGCAACTGCGCCTTGAAACTGGAAGGGGAGGAACCGAAACCTGGTGAAGAAAAGACCGAAGAAGCCTTAATGGCAGAATCAGACAGTGCCACCACCACAAACAGCGGCATGCATTATTTGTCCACCATGGAATCCGCTGCCTACGACGATACCATGAAGAAAGTAGAAAAAGCTATTCGTACGCGCAATTTCACCGATATACAATCCTTATGTACCGAAAGCGGATACGAAATGTTCAACCGCCTCATCAAATACGGACAAGGCAAGATCATCAACGAACCGGAATTCAGATTTTTAGAGTGCAATGGGGAAGTAACTTGCCGCAGTCTTCCCATGAGTTTCAAGTTCAGCAACCAACGCACGTTTGTAGAAGATGTAGTGTTCACCCTGAACAAAGAAGGTAAGATAGAATGCCTCTCCTTCGGCCTCAACAAACCTGCCGTAGACGACATCATGAACCAGACATCCTGGAATGATACCGTACGCAACGTACTTATCAACTTCCTTGAAAGTTATAAGACGGCTTATGCTTTGAAGCGCTACGATTATATCAACAGTATTTTCTCTGATGATGCCCTGATTATCACCGGTTCAGTACTGAAACACACTGCCAGTAACGAAGGACAGGTCATGAGCAAGCAAGCTGTAAAATACACCCGTGTCTACGCCGCCATGTGGGCGGACTATCAGCGCAGCGCCCAATGGAAGGTTAAGGTTGGAAAGGAGGCAGCAGTATGACAAAGAAATTACAGCACATCTTCCGTAGCTCAGAATTCATCAACCTCCGCTTTGCCGACAACCAAGTTCGCAAGTCGGGTGTAGGAGGTGAAATTTACGGTATCCAGATCAAGCAGGATTATTTCTCGTCCAGCTACGGTGATACAGGGTATTTGTTCCTGATGGTAGACCTGAACAACCCTAAAGAACCGGTGATCCACGTCCGCACATGGCAACCGGAAAAAGACCCGAACTTCGGACTGATAGATTTGAGCCACTTCTGATTCTCTAAATTCACCACAGAGTAGCACAGAGTCCCACAGAGTTTTGATTTCAAATTAATCTAAAACTCTGTGGGACTCTGTGCTACTCTGTGGTGAACATGCAATAAAATAGCAGGACAGCAATTATTTTGTCACGGTTTTCCGTTACAAATAAAATATTTTACTAACATCTTTTAATTATTGGAATAAAAAAGAATAACGGGACAGAAATTATATATATATTTGTAACGAAGAATATTAAACAACATTTTACACACTTAATTTATGGGTCAACAATACGCATTTAAGCATGCGCACGTCATTAGACATGTATGTATGCTATTGTTCTTGTTGCCGTTCATAATGGGCTGTGAAGAAGACAAAGAGCCTTCAGTTTATTCACCGACACTGACTACCAACAGTGTTACGGGCTTGAGCCGTTTTGGAGCTACTTTCCAAGGAACGGTGATGAAGCATCCCGGCAGTACCGGAGAACTGAAAATAGGCTTCCTTTATTCCACATCAGCCAGCTTGAGCAACGCACAAGAAGTCAACGCTACCCCGGGAGACGGCAACAACTATACTGCCACAGTCCAAGGACTGAAGCCCGGAGAAAAGTATTATTACTGCATCTTTGCTCGTAGCGGTAAGTCCGTCATCAAGGGAAAGAGCAGCAGTTTCAGTACCGAAGACGCTATTCCGCCTTCACTAAGCATTGCCGAGGCTACTAACGTTACCGAGTACAGCGCTACCCTCACCGCCAGTATTACAGATAATGGTGGCTACGAGCCTACAGTACGAGGCTTCGCCTATGCCATTTATATTGAAAATGCCGCCGAACCTACCCTCGACGACAACATCAAGCTGCCATTCGGTGATGATTTCACCGTAGAACTAACAGATCTGGTGGCAAACACCACCTATATTGTACGCCCTTACGCCACCAATGATGCAGGAACAGGCTACGGTGAATCGGTAAAGTTCACCACCACTCAACAAAAGATTCCGATGGTCATAGCGAATGGAACCGGTAGCCTTGCCAATAAACCGGTAGAAGCGGTTGCTTATGAAGCAGTTTGCCTGGGTGCCGTAACTCAGGATCACGGCTTCACAGTGGAAGAATACGGTTTTTGCTATAGTACCGAAAGCCGTCAGCCCACCGTCGAAAGCAGCCAAAAGGTACAGGCTATGGATGGAGCACAACGTTTCTCCGCTACGCTAACAGGGCTGACAGCCAGTACCAAATATTACATGCGTGCATATGCCAAGAATGAAAAAGGCATAGGCTACAGTTCGACCGTAGAATTTACCACAGATAAAGAGCAGGTAGTATCGCTGACACAAGCCACTGTTACTGCTCTGACATCTTCTACCGCTACTATCACAGCCCTAATGGCCTACGAAACGGAAAGCGTTATTAAGGAGAAGGGTATCTGCTACGGCAAAGATCCCAACCCCACTGTAGAGGGAGGTAAAGTTACGGACAGCAGCACCGAGCAGAAAGTAACAGCCACCATCACCGGACTGA
>OHBP01001310.1_pt1 | contig 9937 bp, 9 predicted proteins | sample 1577471 | NCBI WGS metagenome assembly OHBP01 (sample SAMEA3879503, study PRJEB24766) | human gut metagenome | biome: human-associated habitat; feature: feces | place: USA | collected 1985/1987
AATGTATGGAAAATCAAAGCCTCTTACGTGCAAGCACGACGATTCATTGATTTCCCATACATTGGCTCCTGAATAGTTACTATCTATTTACAAACTATCTTGGAACTTCTACCATGATATAACATTCTACACGGTCTTCCATCTGAATATCATTGAAGTTGCTAAATACAAGTCCACATTCGTATCCGGCTGCTACCTCTTTGACATCGTCTTTGAATCGTTTCAAAGAAGCAAGATCACCTTCAAAGATCATATCGTCACCACGGTATACACGGCAGCGGCATCCACGCTGTACTTTACCATCAAGTACATAAGAACCGGCGATCGTACCAACTCCGGAAGCCTTGAATGTCTGACGTACTTCCACGTGACCGATAACTTTCTCTTCATAGATCGGCTCAAGCATACCTTTCAACGCATTTTCGATATCTTCAATCGCATCGTAAATGACACGGTACAAACGTACATCGACATTTTCGCGCTCTGCCACTTCTTTCGCAGTATTGTCCGGACGGATATTAAATCCGATGATGATCGCATTGGATGCACTTGCTAACGATACATCCGACTCTGTGATGGCACCAACACCACCGTGGATCACGCGGACTGCGACTTCTTCATTTCCAAGTTTTAACAAACTCTGTTTTACGGCTTCCACAGATCCCTGAACGTCTGCTTTGATAATAAGATTCAGGTCTTTGACATTACCTGCCTGAATCTGGTTAAACAGACCATCGAGAGAAAGTTTCTTGGATTTTGTCTCTTCCAAAAGTTTATCCTTACTCTGATCAATGTATGCCTGTGAGATCTGTTTTGCTTCTTTATCACTCTCGGTAGCAACAAAGATTTCCCCGGCATCCGGTGCACCATTCAACCCCAGAATTTCTACAGGAGTAGAAGGCGCTGCCACTTTCACACGCTCTCCCTTATGATCGATCATCGCACGAACTTTTCCGTGAGCAGGTCCGACTGCCACATGATCACCGATGTGAAGTGTACCTTTCTGTACCAATACGGTAGCAACCGGTCCGCGTCCTTTATCCAAACGAGCCTCGATCACGATACCACGTGCTTTACGGTTTGGATTTGCTTTTAACTCCAGCACTTCTGAAGTAAGCACGATCATCTCAAGAAGCTGTTCGATACCTTCTTTCGTATGTGCAGAAACCGGTACAAACACTGTGCTTCCGCCCCAGTCTTCCGGAATCAGTTCATATTCTGCCAATTCCTGTTTTACACGTTCCACATTGGCGCCCTCTTTGTCAATCTTATTGATGGCAACAATAATCTCTACGCCGGCTGCTTTTGCATGATTGATGGCTTCGACAGTCTGTGGCATAACACCATCGTCTGCAGCTACTACAAGGATGGCAATATCGGTAGACTGGGCTCCACGCATACGCATGGAAGTAAATGCCTCATGTCCCGGTGTATCCAGGAATGTGATCTTTTCTCCATTGATCTCAACAACATAAGCACCGATGTGCTGTGTGATACCGCCTGCCTCGTGGGAAGTAACATTTGCTTCGCGGATGGCATCCAGAAGAGATGTTTTACCGTGGTCTACGTGTCCCATTACACAGACAACCGGTGGACGTTTTACAAGATCTGCCTCATCTTCTTCGTCCTCTTTCAGAAGTTCAGCCACCATATCAACTTTCTCTTCTTTTTCAGCAATAATATCAAATTCAAGGGCAATTTCTTCTGCCTCTTCAAACGTAATATCCTGATTCAAGGATACAACTTGCCCTTGCAGAAACAGTTTCTTTACAAGAGCTGCCGCCGGCATCTTCATCTTATCTGCCAATTCACGAATTGTCAAACTTTCCGGAATCGTAATCTGCTTAATTGTCTCTTCCGGCTCTTTAACAACAGGTTCCGGCTTAATAAACGCACCTTTACGGTTTGGATCCTTTTTGCTCCGAATACGGCTCATTTCTTCTTTTGTTGATTTTTTATATGTGCCCTTATCCGCAGGCTTTTTATTACGTTTTCTGGAATTTTTCTGTTCCTGTTTGATTCCATCAAATCCACTCTGGGCCTTTTCAAAGCGCTCCAGAACCTTTTCTCCGTTACGATTATTATTTCCACCGCGTCCGTTGTTATTACCACGATTATTATTTCCACCACGATAATCATTATTATTCGGACGTCGGTCACCGCGGTTATTTGCATTACGGTCATTGTTGCGGTCACCGCGGTTATTTGCATTGCGATCATTGTTTCGGTCATTGCGGTTATTGTTATTTGGTCGTCGGTCGCCGCGGTTATTTGCATTGCGGTCATTGTTTCCCCCGCGATTGTTATCACGGTTGTTATTATTACGGTTATTTCTGTGATCATTTCCACCACGGTTATTGTTGTCACGGTTATTATCGCGGCGACGGTCATTAGAATTGGAATTGGATTGATTATTTCCGTTCTTCTTTTCTGGCATTTCTTTCTTTTGTTCTCTTTCAGGCACTTTCTTTTTGTTCTCCTCTTTTTTCTCTTTCTTTTTTTCTTCCGGAACCGGTTTCTTTACAAGCTCTTCTGCCTGCTTTTCTTCCAATTTTTTTTCTTCTGTTTTCTCTTTTACCGGTTCTGCCGTTTTTTGTTCTTTTACAGGTTCTTTCTTCTCGGATTTCTTTTCCTCTTTGACCTCTTCCGTATTATGCGATGCTAATATCTTTTCCACTTTTTTCGGATCATTGAATGTCTGTAACAAAAAAGCAATTTCTTTATCTTCAATATTGCTGTTTGCCCCTTTGACATCAAACCCATTTTCATTTAAAAGTCTTACCAGATCGCCACTTTTTATTTCTTTATTTTTTGCCTGAATACTTCTTGCAATTTCGAATATCCTCATTTTTGCCATATTACATTTCCTCCAATTCTAAATTTTTACTAATTGCTGACGCAAATCCCTGATCAAGAACTGCGAGTGAAGCGCGAAACTCTTTACCAATCGCATTTCCAAGAGTATCCTTGTCAAATTTGATCGCCAAAGGGACCTGATAATATGAACAGGAATTACAAAATTTCTTTTTCGTATTATCGGATGCATCTTCCGCTACGATCACAAGCCGCGCCGTACCGGCACGAATCGCCTGCTCCGTAAGAAATTCTCCACTTACTACATTTCCGGATTTCATCGCTAATCCCAGAGTTCCCAAACTTTTGCTTCTATTTTGACTCATTCAACAACTGCCTTTCTAATTCTTCATATACTGATTCGTCAACTTCCATTCGAAATGCCCGGTTCAAACCGCGATTTTTCCTTGCTTTTACCAAACATTCCAAGTTGTCACAAAGATATGCACCACGTCCATTTTTTTTCCCGGTGCGGTCAATTGTGATTTCCTGATCATTTTTTACAATGCGGATCAGCTGCTTTTTTTCTTTGCTTTCGCGGCAGCCGACACATTGTCTCATTGGAATCTTCTTTTCTTTCAACAAAACCACCTCTTATCCTTCCTGGTTCTGTGTCTCACTCTTAATATCTATTTTATAACCGGTCAGTTTTGCTGCCAGTCTTGCATTCTGTCCTTCTTTACCGATTGCCAGTGACAACTGATAATCCGGAACAACTACCAGCGCGCTCTTTTCCTCAATATCCACAGTAACCGATACGACGCGGGATGGACTGAGAGCATGCTCAATAAAGATTGCCGGATTTTCATTCCACTCTACAATGTCGATCTTTTCACCGCGGAGTTCATTCACTACAGCATTGACACGTGCCCCATTCATACCTACGCAGGCACCTACTGCGTCGACATCCGGGTTTCTGCTATACACTGCGATCTTGGAACGGGAACCGGCTTCACGGGATACACTCTTAATCTCCACAACACCGCTCTGGATCTCTGCAACTTCTGCCTCAAACAGACGTTTTACGAGTTCCGGATGCGTACGGCTGATCACAATTCTTGGTCCTCTCGGTGTGTCTTTTACTTCCGTAACATAAACACGAATCTTTTCATGAGAACGGAAACGTTCTGTTTTTACCTGTTCCTGTTCTGTCAAAACCGTATCGATTTTTCCAATATTTACCGTGTAATTTCCATTGGAATAACGCTGAACCGTTCCTGTAATAATATCTTTTTCTTTTGTATAATATTGATCATACAAAACTTTTCTTTCTTCTTCGCGAATTTTCTGTACAACAACCTGTTTTGCCTTCTGCGCGGAAATACGTCCGAAGTTCTTTGGCGTTACTTCGATGCTTACGGTCGCTCCCAGATCTGTCACACCATGTCTCGCTTCTGCTTCTGCCAAAGCGATCTCAAGTGTATCATCAAGAACTTCCTCGACAACAACCTTATCCTGGTATACATGAAATTCTCCTGTTGTCTCATCTAAAACCACACGAATGTTATCCGATTTACCAAACTGGTCTTTGCAAGCTGCCAAAAGAGAATTCTGGATGGCTTCCAATAATACCTCCTTGCTGATATCCTTTTCTCTGGCAATGGCTTCCAATGCCTCGATCAATTCCGGATTTCCGTTTGTTGTTTTACTGTTTTTCGCTCTCATTTTTTTCTTTACCTCCATATTGTTTAAAAGTCAATTGATTTTCGGATCAACGCAATATCTTTAATTTCAAGTTCCAATGTTTCCTCGCCATCAAATCCCAGTACGATTTTTCCACCATTCACAGAATCTTCCTGCGGTGCTTCGTAGGATTTCAAAATGCCGATAAATTCTTTATCTGTATATTTTTTCCCTTTCTGCTCAAATGTGATCGGAGCAAAAAGTTTTACTTCCACATCTTCTCCCAGATTTCTTTGATAATCTTTTGGTTTTTTAAATGGACGGAGCAGTCCCGGAGAACTCACTTCCAATATATACGATTCGTCGATAAAATCTTCCGCATCCATCTTGTCACTCAATGCGTGATTGACAAGTGTCAGGTCATCGATCGTAATACCGCCTTCCTTGTCAATGTAGGCACGAAGATGCCAGGAACCGGCTTCTTTGACAAATTCCACATCAACCAGTTCAAAATGATTTTCTTCCAAAATCGGCGAAATCAATTCTTCTGTACGCTTTTCATACATCTGATGTTTACCCAAAAAACATACCTCTTTTCCTCATAATAACAATGAGTGGACTCGCGTCCACTCATCTTAATCCAATAACAACATTTTTAGTATATCACATAATTTTTCCAAATGCAAGCACTTTTTTATGCTTCATTGCCCGATAATGTGTACAAATTGTAATATACACCATGTTTTTTCATCAATTCCTCATGACTTCCTTCCTCGCTGATTCCTTCTTCCGTCAGAACAAGAATCCTCTGTGCATTGCGGATCGTAGAAAGCCGGTGGGCGATAACAAATGTCGTACGGTTCTTTGCCAATTTCTCAAGGGACTCCTGAACGACCTTTTCGCTCTCATTGTCCAGTGCCGATGTCGCCTCATCAAAAATCAGAACCGGCGGATTTTTCAAAAACACTCTGGCGATAGAAAGCCGCTGCTTCTGCCCTCCGGAAAGTTTTACTCCACGCTGGCCGATATTCGTATCGTACCCTTGCGGAAGTCCCATGATAAATTCATGGGCATTGGCATCTTTCGCCGCCTGAATGACCTCTTCTCTGGTCGCCTCCACTTTTCCGTATCGGATGTTATCAAGCACCGTCCCCGCAAACAGATAGACATCTTGCTGAACGACACCGATACTCTTTCGCAGACTGGAAAGCGTATATTTCCGCACATCGATTCCATCTAAGAGAATGGTTCCGAAGGTCACCTCATAAAACCGCGGGATCAAACTGCAAAGTGTCGTTTTTCCGGCACCGGACGTTCCAACCAGCGCAACATATTCTCCGGCATTTACTTTCAGGCTCACATGACTGAGCACTTTTTCCTGTCCTTCTTCATAGCGGAATCCCACATCGTCAAACACCACTTCTCCTCGGATATCTTTTGCTTCCACCGGATTTTCACATTCTTTGATCTCCGGATCGATCGACAGTATTTCACGAAATCGTTCATATCCGGTAATTCCGTTTTGAAACTGCTCTGTAAAATTGATAAGTTTTTGTACCGGCTCCGTAAAGTTACTGATATAAAGTAAAAAAGTGATCAGATCCGGTGCATTCATCGTACCATTTGACAACAAAACCGCTCCCACAACGATCACAACCACGGTAATCATCGTAATAAAGGCAGTCAAGCCGGCATGATATTGTCCCATATAAAAATAACTGTTTTTCTTGCTGTCTAAAAATCCCCGGTTGCCCTCCATAAATTTTTCCCGCTCAATCTCTTCATTGGCGAAAGATTTGACCACTCGGATCCCAGACAGATTATCCTCAATGCGCGCATTGATATCTGCCACTTTCTCGCGGTTTGTCTTAAATGCCCGCTTCATCTTCTTATTTAGCATATAAGCATACACAAACATAACCGGGATCAAAACAAAGGCAGCAAGTGCCAAACGCCAATTCATCCACGCAAGGATAGAAAGGGTTCCGGCAAATTTGATAAATGAAATGACCACATCTTCCGGGCCATGATGGAGTAATTCCGTGATATCAAACAAATCGTTTGTGATACGAGACATCAATTGCCCTACTTTTTGGTTATCATAAAAGGAAAACGACAGTTTCTGGTAATGCTCAAAGATCTCCTTTCGCATATTGTACTCAATCTTTGCCCCCATGACATGCCCGTAATTTCCGATAAAATAATTGCTAAAGCACTGAACTGCCACAAGAATGATCATAACCCCTCCCAAAAAAAGAATCTTTGGCAAAATCTCTCCTTTAGGCAGATAAACAACAGTTCCCGTAATATATCTCACGATCAGTGGAATGACTAACGTGGTAAGCGCTCCTAAAAAAGCAAAAAACATATCTGCCGCAAAAATTCCTCGAAATGGTTTATAATAGCTTAAAAATTCACCCCATTTAAAATAACTTTTTTTCTCTTCCATTTTTCTGATTCCTCCGTTTTTTCGCCGTTCGAAATTTATCTTATCACATTTGTACAAGAAATGTCAAAATTTTTTTTATTTTTTTCTTGACATTATTTCTATTTTATAGTAATATATGTCTTGTTGATGGTCCGTTGGTCAAGCGGCTAAGACGCTGCCCTCTCACGGCAGAAACAGGGGTTCGATTCCCCTACGGACTACTTTTCATAATCTTTTTCTCCTGCATTCATTGTAGGAGTTTTTTTTTAACTTTTTCTTTATAAAAGGAGGTTTTTAATATGAATGAAATTGAACAATTGCGTGAGTGGATCCACGATAGTGACAACATTGTTTTCTTTGGTGGTGCGGGCGTATCTACCGAAAGCAATATCCCGGATTTTCGAAGTGTCGACGGCTTATACAATCAAGAATATGACTATCCTCCGGAAACGATTCTCAGTCATACCTTTTTTATGCGGAATACCCCGGAATTTTACCGTTTTTACCGCAATAAAATGATCTTTCCGGATGCCGAACCAAACAAAGCACACCTTGCTTTGGCGGAACTGGAAAAACAAGGAAAATTAAAAGCAGTCATCACACAAAATATCGATGGACTGCATCAAAAAGCCGGCAGCACGGAAGTATTGGAACTTCACGGCTCGGTTCTTCGAAATTACTGTATGAAATGTGGAAAATTTTATAATCTGCAGGACACCATTTCTCAGGAAGGGGTTCCGAAATGCTCCTGCGGTGGAATCATCAAACCGGATGTTGTATTGTATGAAGAAGGACTGGATTCCTACGTTTTGGAAAAAGCAGTAAATTACATAAAAAATGCCGACATACTGATTATCGGCGGTACCTCTCTTGCTGTCTATCCGGCAGCCGGTTTGATCGACTATTACCGTGGAAACAAACTGGTTCTCATTAACAAAAGTGAAACAAGCCGCAATGCACACGCAAACCTTGTTATCAATGATTCGATTGGAAAGGTCTTTTCACAATTGCTATAATAAAGTTTGCACCACTATAAAATGCTCCACCCCCGGACAACGTATTCCCGAGTGGAGCATTTTTCTTAAATCATAACAGTTCCATCAGATAACCGCCGGTAAACTCTTCTCCGGACTCCAGAGACTGCATATATTCTCTTTCGGACAGTTCTCCCTCAAAATCCTCTTTATCGCAGCGGCCATACCACGGTTCCAGGCACACAAACGGAGCTTTTTTATCTGCTGTACTCCAGATTCCCCAGGCGGGCACATCGGCACTCACACGAACTTTCACCTGATTGGACAGATGATTGACAAGTTCCAGACGTCCGATCGTCTCATTTTGCAAAATAAACGCATCACGTGCAAAAGTATCCTCTTCCAATACAAATTCATTGGAATGAAGTTCTTTTTCGTTGCTAAGAAGTCCATTTTCCAAAAATGCCACTTCCAAAAGCGGAGATTCTCCGGCGCGGACACTGTAATCATCCCGAATCATTCCGCCCTCGCACGGACAGGCAAACGCCGGATGTCCGCCAATCTGAAAATACATTGTCTTGTCATCCATATTTTTCACCTTCCAGGTGACACGACACTGATTTTGAAAAACCTCGTAAATAATCTGCAACTGAAAATGAAACGGATATTTTTCATAGGTTTCTTCGTTGTCAAATAACGTAAATTCCAATTTATCTTCTGTCTGATCTGTCAAAGTAAAATCCATATCTCGGGCAAAGCCATGCTGTCCCATCAAATAGGTCTGGCCTTCGTAACGATACGAATTGTCTTTCAACGCTCCGACGATGGGAAAAAGAACCGGTGCGGTCCGTCCCCAGAATGCCGGATCAGCATCCCACATTCTCTCTATCCCTTCTAATTGGATCGACGTGATCTCTGCTCCATGTTCTGCCACCGTCAGTGACATCATATGATTTTTAATCTGATGTGTCTGCAAAACACATGCGCCTCCTTTTCTCTCACAATGTCAATTCATCGTATTGTATACCTTGCTATATTATACCAGCAGTTCAAAACTTTTCAACGCTCCATTTCCATCTCCGCGAAACGTGAAATACAAAGAATGGATTCCATCCGGAATCTCAATTTCACTTTCATACGTTTCCCAAACATTTGTAAATTCAATTGGCAGACTCGCAAGAACATCACCATCCCAGGTTAGTCTTACTTCTATGTTCCCACTAATATAGCCACGCATCGTCACTCGGATTTTTTTCACATTCTTCATATCAAAATACTTAAATCCTATCGTAGCCGAATTTTGAACATTTCCAACGTAGCCAATCTCCTCATCTCCATCTTTTCCATCCTGCATTACTTTCGGAAAAGCATCTCCACCAACATACATGGATGGTTCGTCCGTAAATAAATGACAGGCTAGATACGCCGGATATTCTCCCTGTCCGGCGAGCGGACCGCCATTTAACCCGCAGGACGTAATTTCCACCTGCTCGATACTGCCATCTTCCGCAATCGAAATCGGCTCAGCACATCCTTGTCTGCTATACCAGCTTCCATTCGTATGACGATGATAAAAAATATACCATTGATCCTTAATCTGCACAATACTTCCATGATTATTCGCCCCGTAAGCCATTGGCATATCTGCCGGTTTATAGGTATCAATATGCAGGTCACAATTGCTTACGATCACCCCGCCATATACAAAATCTCCCAATGGCGATTTACTTGTTGCATAACAGAGTTCATGCATCACTTCAGACGAATAAACAAAGTAATACGTATCCCCTGCTTTCCGGATGGAAGAAGCTTCAAAAAAAGCATGTCCTGCAAAAGAAGTTCCTGCACATTGCCTCACTGGTGACAGCGCTGGCCGTGATCGCCAGCTGCACCTGACAAGCTGTACTGTTTCCGGCTGGAAAACCGGCGTGCTGGCCTACGGCACCACCTGGGTCAACGCCATGGACTGCCGCTTCGAGGACAATCAGGTGGGATTCCGCTTCAACGCCGAGGGTACCGTCGTCACCCACACCCAGTATGCGAACAACGAGTTCTTCCA
>OHBP01001327.1_pt1 | contig 9850 bp, 8 predicted proteins | sample 1577471 | NCBI WGS metagenome assembly OHBP01 (sample SAMEA3879503, study PRJEB24766) | human gut metagenome | biome: human-associated habitat; feature: feces | place: USA | collected 1985/1987
CCCCCGTGCCCGCAGGCCACGACGCATTCCCCGAGTCGATGATCCGCCAGTACATGTCGCACTATCCCGACGTGCTGGGCATCACCTGGGAGCAGTATATCAACCTGGGCAAGACCAATCCCAACGACCCCAACGAGAAGTTCTCGATGTCGGTGCTGGCCTGCAACCTCTCACAGGAGGTCAACGGCGTATCGTGGCTCCACGGCGAAGTGTCGAAGGAGATCCTGGGCAACATGTGGCCGGGCTACTTCAAGAACGAGCTGCACATCGGCTACGTCACCAACGGCGTCCACTTCCCCACCTGGACGGCCACGGAGTGGCGCAAGCTCTACGACTCCTACTTCGACGACAACTTCCTCTACGACCAGAGCAACGAGCGCATCTGGCACGCCGTCTACGACGTGCCCGACGAGGAGATCTGGGAGACGCGCATGGCGCTGAAGAAGAAGCTCGTGAAGTATATCCGCGACAAGTTCACGCAGCAGTGGCTCCGCAACCAGGGCGACCCCGCCAAGGTGATGTCCATCATCCAGCGCATCACGCCCAACGCCCTGATGATCGGCTTCTGCCGCCGCTTCGCCACCTACAAGCGCGCCCACCTGCTCTTCACCGACCTCGACCGTCTGGAGAAGATCGTCAACGATCCCGACCGTCCCGTGCTCTTCTTCTTCTCGGGCAAAGCCCATCCCGCCGACGGTGCCGGCCAGGGCCTCATCAAGCGCATCTTCGAGATCTCCCGTATGCCGCAGTTCCTGGGCAAGATCATCTTCCTGGAGGACTATGACATGCGCCTGGCCCGCCGCCTCGTCAGCGGTGTGGATATCTGGATGAACACGCCGACGCGCCCGCTGGAGGCCAGTGGCACCTCGGGCGAGAAGGCCGAGATGAACGGTGTGGTCAACCTCTCCGTGCTTGACGGCTGGTGGGTGGAAGGCTACCGCGAGGGTGCCGGCTGGGCCCTGCCGCAGGAGCGCACCTATCAGAACCAGGCCTACCAGGACCAGCTCGACGCAGCCACCATCTACTCGCTGCTCGAGAACGACATCATCCCGCTCTACTTCAACCGCGGCCGCAAGGCCTACTCCGCTGGTTGGGTGAAGGTCGTGAAAAACTCCATTGCCACCATCGCCCCCCACTACACGATGAAGCGGCAGCTGGACGACTACTACGAGAAGTTCTACAACCAGGAGGCCGACCGCTTCAAGGAGCTGGTAGCCGACAACTACGCCAAGGCCAAGGAGATCGCCCTCTGGAAGGAGAACGTCGCCGCTCGCTGGGACGCCATCCATGTGGTCGATAAGGACGAGACGGCCCTCCTGGACGTCGCCACAGGCAAACCCGTCACCCTCTCCTACACCATCGACGAGCAGGGACTCAACGACGCCATCGGACTCGAACTGGTGGTGCTCAGCAGCCATAGCGAGGACGACCTGCAGATCCACAAGGTGCACCCCTTCGAGATGGTGAAGCAGGAGGGCAACCTCTTCACGTTCAAGGTGACATTCGAGGCCGACGAGGCCGGCTCCTACAAGTGTGCCGTGAGAATGTATCCGAAGAACGCCCTGCTCCCCCACCGTCAGGACTTCTGCTACGTGAAGTGGATCGACTAAGGACTAAGGGATAGTAAAAAAACTATGCGAGGGGATGTCGTGGAAACTCTTTTTCCACACATCCCCTCGCCTCTTTCTTGGTCCACCACGGCCCGCAGGGCGCCTATCAGCCCACAATCCGTCGCCGAGCAGCATTTTTGCGCTTATAATTTTTCGAGTATTTAAGATTTTTCGTACCTTTGCGGCGATATGAGATTCTCCGTCAAATGTAACCATTGCGGCCAGACCTTCATCGCCGAGACGCAGAACTATGGCCGCATGAAATACCGCTGCCCATACTGCCAGTCGGTCATGGTTTGCCAGTTCGACCCGCCCAAGGTGTTTCGCACCCGCGCGCGGTCAGTCATCCCCGTAGCCGATAGTTCCCCCGTGGCGGCCCATAGCCACCTGCCCATGGTCTCGTCGCGCCTTGTCACACCACCCGCGCCCCAGCCTGCCGACGCGCCTACGCCCGCCCCTGCTGTCGAGGAACAATTGCCGGAGGCCAGCGTCCACCAGTTCAAGAAGCGTGCCGAGGGCTTTGCCGGTATGCTCCATTGGATCTGGTGCCACCTGAGCGTCTTCTGTCTGTGGAGCGGCGCGAAGATCCGCAAGTTTCAGGAGGACTACGAGGACGGCGACCTATGGATCTTCTTCGCCTTCAGCCTGCTCTTCGTCGTGGTCGTCTGTGTGGGCCTGTGGACGATGGCCGAGGTGACGACCCTCATCGCCGAGGGCAACTCGTGGCTCAAGAGTACCTACTACTCCATCAAGAATATGATCTGACGACATAGCCAGGGTCATGGAGATACCCACCACGGAGGCAATAAACGGCCTCCGTTTTCGTTATATTAGCATGATGAAGAAGACACTTACAGCATGGGTGCTCGCCGCGCTCTGCCTCGTCTCCTGCGGTGTGGACAAAAACATCCGCAAGGGCGAGAAATTTCTGCAGTTGGGCGAGTACTATGACGCGGCGGCCCAGTTTAAGGCCGCATACCAGCGCACTCCGCCCAAGGAGCGCGACAAGCGCGGACAGTTGTCGGCCAAGATGGCACATTGCTACGACCGCATCAACTCCTCCGAGCGTGCCGTCGCCGCCCTGCGCAACGTCATCCGCTACCACCAGGACGACGGCGAGACCCACCTGATGCTGGCCCGCAACCTCATGAAGTCGGGACGCTACGCCGAGGCCGAGACGGAGTTTCGCGCCGCCCTCGACTCCATGCCCGACCACCCGCTGGCCACGCAGGGCCTCAAGGCCGCCCAGGACGCCCCGCGCATCAAGGAGCTCGGATCCAAATATACGGTGAAGCGGATGGAGATCTTCAACTCCCGCCGTGCCGACTACTCGCCGATGCTCTTCGGCGACGAGTTTGACCAGCTCTTTTTCTCTTCCACGCGCAACGAGGCGCAGGGCGACGAGCTGAGCGGCATCACGGGCACGAAGAACGCCGACATCTTCGTCAGCGAGAAGGACGAGAAGGGACGGTGGCAACGCCCCCGCACCATCGACTCGGGCCTCAACTCCGACTTCGACGAGGCCACGCCCGCCTTCAGCGTCGATGGACGCGAGATGTATCTCACGCAGTGTCCCACAGACCCCTCCTATCCCCGCTACGCCCAGATCGCCGTCAGCAAGCGCTCCGACGCAGCCTGGGGCAAGCCAACGAAACTGGAGATCAGCCGCGACACGCTCTCCAGCTTTGCCCATCCCGCCATCTCGCCCGACGGCAACTGGCTCTACTTCGTCAGCGACATGCCCGGAGGCAAGGGCGGCCTCGACATCTGGCGCGTGCGCATCACAGGAGGCGGCCTCGGCGGCGTGGAGAATCTCGGCGAGCCCATCAACACCCCTGGCGACGAGATGTTTCCCACCTTCCGCCCCAACGGCGACCTCTATTTCTCCTCCAACGGCCACCCCGGACTGGGAGGCCTCGACATCTTCATCGCCAAGGTGGGCAAGGACCGCCGCTACCACCTGGAGCATCCCGGCTATCCGCTCAACTCCCAGGGCGACGACTTCGGCATGACCTTCGAGGGCCCGCACAACAGGGGCTTCTTTTCCTCCAACCGTGGCGACGGCCGCGGATGGGACCATATCTATAGTTTCGAGTTGCCCGAGGTGGTCCAGACCGTCGTAGAGGAGGAACTGGGCTACGAGCTGCCCGCCGCCGAGGTATTCATGGTCGGCGACGACGGCACCAACCTGAAACTCTCCGTCAAGGGCGACGGCTCCTTTGAGCAGGTCGTCGATCCGGGCGTCAACTACATCATGCTCGCCACCTGCAAGGGCTATCTCAACCACCGCGTGGAGCTCCACGTCGATTCCGTCGAACAGTCGGAGGAACACACCCTGCAGTTTCCGCTGCCCTCCATCCGCGTGCCGGTGCTCATAGACAACATCTTCTACGACTTCGACAAGGCCACGCTGCGCCCCGAGTCGAAGACGGCACTCGATGACCTCGTGAAGTTGCTCAACGAGAATCCCAACGTCACCATCGAGCTCTCCGCTCACACCGACTACAAGGGTCGCGCCGAGTACAACAAGCGCTTGTCGCAGCGCCGCGCCGAGTCGGTAGTGGCGTATCTGACCGAGCATGGCATCGCCCGCGACCGCCTCACCCCCGTGGGCTATGGCAAGGAGAAGCCGAAGACCGTCCGCAAGAAGATGCTGGAGCGCTACCCGTGGCTTAAGGAGGGCGACGTGCTCACCGAGGAGTTTATCAAGAAACTCGACAAGGACAAGCAGGAGATCTGCAACCAGATCAACCGCCGCACTGAGTTTATCGTCCTGCGCACCACCTACGGCATGTTTGACGAGAAGGGCAACCTCAAGACCATGCCGACACCGAAGCGCGACGAGACGGGTGACGACGACCTCATACTCATAGAATAACGACGCATGACACTTCCCGAGGAGTTTACCACCTACACGCGCGCCCTGATGGGCGAGGAGCGGTTTGCCCGCTTCCTTGGCGCGCTCGACGAGCCCGCTCCCGTGTCCATACGGGTCAATCCCTTCAAGGCCGAGGCCACGCCCGAGACCGGGGCAGACCGCGTGGCCTGGTGTCTGGGCGGCTACTATCTCGACAACCGCCCAGCCTTCACCTTCGACCCCCTGCTCCACGCCGGAGCCTACTATGTGCAGGAGGCCTCGTCGATGTTCATCGACCACGTCGTCCGCCAGTTTGTCCACGCCCCCGTCACGGCCCTCGACCTCTGTGCGGCCCCGGGCGGCAAGACGACGTGTCTGCGTGCCGCCCTGCCCGAGGGGAGCCGTCTCTACAGCAACGAGCCCCATCCGAAGCGGGCGCAGATCCTGGCCGAGAACGTCGTGAAGTTTGGCCACCCCGAAGTCGTCGTGACCAACAACTACGCCATCGACTACCAGCGCGCCGGCCTCCGCTTTGGCCTCATCCTCGCCGACATGCCTTGCTCCGGCGAGGGCATGTTTCGCAAGGACCCCGAGAGCATCGGCGAGTGGAGCCCGGCCAACGTGGAGAAGTGTGCCGCGCTGCAGCGGTCCATCCTTGCCGACATTTGGCCCTGCCTGCTGCCCGGCGGACTGCTGATCTACTCCACCTGCACCTTCAACGCCCACGAGAACGAGGACAACATCGCCTTTGCCGTAGAGGAACTGGCCCGCCTCGGCGTGGAAACATTCATCCGCGTCGGTACGACCGGTTCGATTCAGGACGATTTGCACCCGGGCGATGTGGTCATCAATACGGCATCGGTCCGCATGGACGGCGCTTCCCGCGCATACGCCCCCATCGAATTTCCTGCGGTGGCTGACCCGGATACGGTACTTGCCCTCCGTGAAGCGGCAGAGGAATCGGGCATCCCTTTCAAAACGGGGATTTCCATCAGCACTGACAGCTTCTGGCCGGGACAGGAACGGTATGACAGCTTCGGCGGCTATGTATTGAAACGGCTGCAAGGTTCTCTGGAAGATTTCCGGCATATCGGATGTACGAATTATGAGATGGAAAATGCCACCCTTTTCACACTTTGTTCCGTGCTGGGACTGAAAGCCGCTTCCATCTGCGGCGTCGTCGCCAAACGGACAGACAGCGAATCTGTCGCTCCTCATGAGGTTTATGAAAAAGCGGAACAACGCTTTCAAGACGTGGTGAAGCGGGCTCTGGAAAAAATGATTGCCCGCTCCCGATCCGGCGGAAATATTTCCTGAAAAACCTTCTTCTTTCTTCATTTCATTATTTTATTTGACATTCGTTTCCACTGTGTTATAATAATTTGCGAGAAAATCGCATATTTAGAAAGTGTGCTCCCATGTATATGACCGAACAGAGAAAAAAATTATTTGAATTTTTCAAAAGCCACCCTGACATGACCATTTCCGCACGGGATCTGGCGGCGCAGCTTGTCGCGGAAGAGCACGCGAAAATCAGCGTCAGCGCAGTGTACCGAAATCTCGCCATGCTGGAGCGGGAAGGGCTTATCCTCCGCTCACCGGGCAAGAACAACCGTGAAAATGTGTACCGCTATGTTTCACTGGGAGACTGTGAGGACAAGCTTCACATCACCTGCCTGAAATGCGGCCGGACGACCCATATGACACAGAAAATTTCCGATAAACTTCTCAAGGACGTCCTACGCGGCGACAAGTTTGACATTGATTTATCAAAAACGACGGTTTACGGCATCTGCAAAAACTGCCGCTAATCGGATACGGGACTGCGCACCGCCTTTAAAACGTGCGCTTTTTTATTTCTATTATTATTTCTATTATTAAAAGGAGGAATCATGGCATATCGCAGAAAACTGACGGCGTTCTTCATCAGTGCCGCCTTCATTCTCACTTTATCCTTATCCTTCTTTTTTATTGCGGAAGAACTGTCCCATGACCACGGCCACGGCAGCGATCCCTGCCCGATCTGCGAAAAGATCGATCTGTGCCTCCGGACGCTTTCCGTCTGTTCGTCTGTTACGTTCCCGGCGGACAATGGAGAATCCGTTTCACTCCCCCATCTTTTCTCCGCCGTCCTTTCCCTTTCTGCCGTTTCTCTTCTCACCGTTTCCTCCACACTGGTCACCCTCCGTGTCAAGCTCACTGATTAAGTTTAGCACTTGCATTTTTATTTCCATTGTATTAGTTAGGAGGATTTTCATGAAAAAAATAATTGCCTGCCTGATGGCGTGCTTCGCCGTCTTTGCTTTTGCCGCCTGTTCATTAAACAAGAGCGGCGCTCCCGATTCCAAGGGGAAAGAACCTTTGAAAATCATCTGTACCAATTTCGCCTCTTACGACTTTGTCCGCCAGATTGTCGGCGATAAAGCAGAGGTCACGATGCTTCTCAAACCGGGCGCGGAAGCCCACAGCTATGAACCGTCGCCGAAAGATATCCAGGCCATCGGCAAGAGTGACCTTTTCGTTTACACCGGCGGCGACTCTGATGAATGGGTGGACGGCATGTTAAGCTCCATAGACAAGAGCAAGCTCAAAACACTCAAAATGATGGATACCGTCAAACTGTATGAAGAAGAAATGTCTGAAGGCATGCAGGAAGAAGAACATGAACACCATCACGACGACAAAGATCACCATGATGAAGATAAGGACCATCACCACGATGACAAGGACAGCCATGATAAAGAGCATCATCATGATGACAAGGAGCACCACCACCATGACGGCGAAGAAGGCCCTGAAATGGATGAGCATGTCTGGACCTCTCCCGCCAACGCTATCCAGATCGTAAAAGCCCTCACCGAAACCATTTCCGGTCTCGACAAGGACAATGCCCAGACTTATCAGAAAAACGCTGAGGCTTACATTGCGAAACTGGAAAAACTGGATAAGGATTTCCATGACGTCATTGATCACGCGAAGAGAAAAGAAATCATCGTCGGTGACCGTTTCCCCTTCCTTTATTTCGCCAAAGAATTCGGCCTGACCTACTACGCCGCTTTCCCCGGCTGCTCCACCGATACGGAAGCCAATCCGGCAACTATTGCTTTTCTCGTGGATAAGGTGAAGGAAGACCATATTCCCGTCGTATTCCACATCGAGATGTCCAATGAACAGATGAGCAAAGCCATCGCGGAAGCCACAGGCGCAAAAAATGAGCTTCTGAACGCCGTCCACAACGTAAGCGATGAAGAATTCAAAAAAGGCGTAACTTATATTGACCTCATGAACCATAATGTGAAAGTTCTCAAGGAGGCGCTCAACTGATGAGTCTGCTTACATGCCGCCATCTTTCCGTATCTTATGATGGAAAAGCGGTTCTTTCCAACCTGAATTTCTCTGTCGATGAAGGGGACTACCTTGGAATCGTCGGTGAAAACGGCGCAGGAAAAAGCACACTGGTGAAAGCGCTTCTGCGCCTGAAAAAAATATCGGGCGGGGAAATCGTAACTGCCGATGGCTTCAAGCCTACGGAAATCGGATACCTTCCCCAGCAGACCCCCGTGCAGAAAGATTTTCCCGCCAGTGTCTGGGAAGTCGTCCTTTCAGGCCGTCTGAACCGCTGCGGCATGTATCCTTTTTATCGAAAATCAGATAAGGAAGACGCGGAAGAAAAAATGGAAATGCTCGGCATCGCCGACCTGAAGAAACGATGCTACCGCGATCTTTCAGGCGGCCAGCAGCAGCGCGTACTCCTTGCGCGGGCACTCTGCGCCACGGGAAAACTCCTGCTCCTGGACGAGCCGGTGACCGGCCTTGATCCCATCATGACCGGTGAGCTTTACCATATTTTCAAGGACTGCATAGAGAAGTACGGCGTCACTGTCATCATGGTTTCCCACGATATCCGCGGCACACTGGGACAGGCAAACCGTATTCTCCACCTGTCCGGCGGGACACAGCAGTTCTTCGGGACGACGGAAGAGTATCTCAGAAGCCCCGTGGGGCAGAGATTTGCAGGAGGCGGGCTATGATGGATATCTTTATTGAAATGATCAGCTATCCCTTCATGGTGCGTGCCATCATTGTGGGCTGCCTTGTTTCCCTCTGCGCTTCCCTCTTAGGAACCAGCCTTGTACTGAAACGGTACTCCATGATCGGCGACGGACTCTCCCATGTGGGATTTGCCGCCCTCGCCATCGCTTATGCTTTCCACGCAGAGCCCCTCACCATTTCCATCCCTGCCTGCATCGCCGCCGCCTTTTTCCTTCTCCAGCTGAAAGACAGCGCGAAGATCAAAGGCGACTCTGCCACGGCTCTTCTCTGCAGCGGCGCTCTTGCCATCGGCGTCATGACGATTTCCTTAAGTACGGGAATGAATACCGACGTGTGCAACTACATGTTCGGCAGCATCCTTGCCATGAGCGCCGATGACGTGCGCCTTTCCGTCATCCTCGGCATCTCCGTCGTGCTCCTTTTCATTTTGTTTTATAACCGTATATTTGCAGTCACTTTTGATGAACCGTTCGCCTCCGCCACCGGCACACGGACAAGGCTCTATAATATGATCATCGCCTTTCTCACAGCCATCACGATCGTCCTTGGCATGCGCATGATGGGCGCGCTCCTTATTTCCAGCCTGATCGTATTCCCTTCGCTCACCGCGATGCAGCTCTGCCGGCAGTTCAAGACGACGATCATCCTCTCCTCCGTTTTCTCCGTGGCCACATTCATGGCAGGACTCACCATCTCCTACATGGGCTCGATTCCCACAGGAGCATCCATTGTCGTCACCGACATCGTCCTCCTCTTTATCGCCGCGGGCGTACGGAAAATGAAAGAAGGCTTTTAAATGAAGAAAGAAATATGGCTTCTCTGCCTGCCGCTGCTTCTCTTGGGCGGCTGCGGCACACAGGAAAAAGCGCAGGATCCGCCGCAGATCATTACTAGGAAAACCGTGCAGGAAGCAAAAAAAGCGGAAACATCTCCGGCCGTCAAGGAACCCCAAAAATCGGCAGAAACGCCGAAACAGGATCCGCAGAAAAAAGAAGAACCGCCAACGCCGGCACCCAAGCCGGCAGCTCCTTCTGAAAAAAAATCGAAGTATCCCATCTTTGAATATCCTTACGACCGGGAAACGGACCGGCAAAACTTCGATTACAACAACATAGACATTGTCGTCGGCGATAAGCGGTACATGACACAAATCAACGACTGGTTCATGAACTTCCGCGACTACAAAGACAAAACTGTCCTCATCGAAGGCTATTTCATTTCCATCAACGGCCACTACTTCGTAGGAAGAAACGGCCCCACCTGTCCTTACTGTACAGGCGGCTATGTGGATTTTGAATTTACCTCTGACGGCGACTTCACCGGCTATGAA
>OHBP01001330.1_pt1 | contig 9842 bp, 5 predicted proteins | sample 1577471 | NCBI WGS metagenome assembly OHBP01 (sample SAMEA3879503, study PRJEB24766) | human gut metagenome | biome: human-associated habitat; feature: feces | place: USA | collected 1985/1987
CAGATTGATGACCCGGTTGTTTGATGTGGCAAGCAACATGCAGAGTCTCGACACGAATCTGGAACTTTACTCTCTCTTCACCAAAGACGAATGCTATGATTTGTGGCAAATCAGCAACAAGAATTGGTATATATCCTATGGCCCGTCTCCGCTCACCAAAAGCGAAATACCTTATATGGAATCCAATCTGCTGGAAAATATACTGAATACGGCCGACACTTGCATCGTGAAGAAAGAGAACAGCGTAACTTTACGTTTCGGCCATGAATCTTGCCTGCTTCCTTTGGTATGCCTGCTGGAATTGGGTGATTGTGCTTATCAGACTACCGATTTAAGCAGACTCGATGAAACTTGGCGAAACTACAAGATTTTCCCGATGGCAGGCAACGTTCAATTCGTTTTCTTCCGCAAGAAAGGCAGTGATGACATTCTTGTAAAGGTGCTGCTCAACGAGCATGAGATGAAACTTCCGGTAGAAAGCGAACTGGCTCCTTATTACCATTGGAAGGATGTGGAGGCTTATTATAGGAATAAACTGAAAGCCTATAGACGATAGAAGCGTGTTAAAGCCGGTCATTGCTTGAGGGATGAACCGGCTTTATTTTTCATTTTTCTTTTTTCTTTCCCGAATTTTACATACGTTTGCAACATCTTAGCGATACCTTTGTACTTGAATGTAAAGATAGCCCTATGTATGCAGCAGAAACTCTAATTGATGAAAAGGCACTTGTTCTCCGCCTGATAGATGGAGATGAGGATGCTTTTTGTGAACTGTACGCTGCCTATAAGGGCCGCCTGATATACTTTGCCATGCGTTTTCTGAAGTCGCGCGAGCATGCCGAGGATGTTTTTCAGGACGCTTTCACCGTGATTTGGCAGAGCCGACGTTTCATCAATCCCGATGCTTCCTTCTCTTCCTACCTTTATACAATTGTTCGCAACCGTGTGCTGAATCAGCTGCGCGACCTCGATAACCAGAACAAACTCAAGGAGCATGTCCTTGCGCAGGCTGTGGATTATACCGATGAAACGAAGAATGAAATTCTAGCTAATGACTTGCGGCAACTAATCTTGCGTGCATTGCAGCAATTGACGCCCCGCCAGCGTGAAATCTTTGAAATGAGCCGTGAACAGCAGATGTCTCACAAGGAGATTGCTGAAACGCTGGGTATATCGGTCAATACGGTGCAGGAGTCTATGTCATTGAAATCGCTGCGCGGATATTTGCAGAAGAACTCGGTAGCGGCTGCCGACCTCGTGCTGCTTCTTGTTTGTATGAATTTGTAATGAAGCCCATCTTTCTTCCGTATGAGATAAAAAACGTTAAATACACCCTAGATGCTTCGCTTTTGCGTGTACTATTCTTTTAAAAGGGATAGTTTAAGAACATCTTTGTAGCTCCCCGCAAAAAAACGATTATGAAACATAACGAGAAAGATAAGACTTTGCTTCGCCGTTACTTGGATGACTTGTACACGGTTGAAGATGTCAGCAAGTTGGCAGACCACTTGGCTGTGCCGGAACCGGAAGGCATCCTTGAGGAACTGACTGCCGATGTTTGGGACGAATCAGCGTCGCAACAACCGCTGACTGACCTCGAACGCGAGAAGTCGAAGAAAGAGGCGCGCCAATTGTTGAAGCGCATCGAGCACAAAAAACGGACCTGGTTTCGCCGCATGGCAACTGTCGCTGCAGCTGCGGCTGCGGTTCTTTGTTTGGTGCTGGGTGGCGTCGGATATCTGGATTACATCAACGAACAGCAGATTTCTTATCTGGAAGCCTCGACCTCTTATGGCGAATGCAAGCAGGTGTTGCTTCCTGACGGCACGCAACTGGTCTTGAACTCCTGCTCCCGCATTCGCTATCCCGACCGCTTTGCGGGCAACGAACGCAGGGTGGAGCTCGAAGGTGAGGGCTACTTTCGGGTTCATCGCAACGAGAAGCAGCCGTTCATTGTCAATACCCATCATTTCGACGTTCGTGTATTGGGCACGTGCTTTGATATCAAAGCTTATTTGTCCGATGAGGTTGTTTCTGTCGATGTGGAGAGTGGCAAGGTGCAAGTGGACTTGCCAGAAGCCATGATGCGCTTAAGCGCCCAGGAGCGGGTGTACATCAATACCATTTCCGGCGAATACAACAAGCAGCATGAAAAACGCACTGTGGCAGTATGGCGGAAAGGCGGATTGCGATTCAGCAGTACTCCGATAAACGATGTTGCAAAAGAGTTGGAACGCGTTTATAATTGCTCCATCTCTTTTGCCGAAGGGCAGGTGTTCAAGAATCTGATTTCGGGCGAGCACGACAACAAGAGCCTGGAAGCTGTGTTGCAGTCTATCGAATATACCAGCGGCATTCATTATAAGAAAGATGGGAACAAGGTATTGCTCTATAAATAGTGTGAATCAGGAGTTGAATTTGACTCGCTATTATACAGTTATAAGCAAAGCCTTATATCGAACTCAGGCCAATATAGAAAAAAGGGTTTGGTGCTGTCCGTTTGAAGGGTATTTGAAAGGCGTTTGTAGTGTACTGTGCAGGCATTCATTGTGTTTCGCACATACGTTTCTCCTGAAAAGTCTTTGAGTTTGTTGACGCTCCACTTAAGTGAACAAGTATGTTCACTAAGATGGCCCGAATTGTTCACTATCGTGAAGAAGACAGACCACTATAGTGAACACACTATCAATTCACTGCATTTTTCGTAAGAAACATCGATGCTTTCCCTACAAATGACGGGGCAGAAAGATACTCGGCAAGGTGAGTGAGAGCAATTTCCATGGGTGAGGGCAAAACTTGCCCTCACCCATGGAAATTGCTCTCACTCACCTCCGAAACACCGATGAACAGGGAGGTTCAGGAAAACGGTGAGGGTGGTGAGGGCAAGTTGAAGAAACTCTTGTTACTCAAGCACGGATTATTTCTTTCTTATCAGTTATGAACTGTTTCAGAAACGCTTATGAGTTAAAAGTACTATCTCAATTCCCCTCCTTCAAGAAGGAGGGGTGCCCAAAGGGCGGGGTGGTAGGTGAGGAAAGAAAACCTTATTCTTATGATTCATAGGTGTTTATTGTTTTACCTACCACCTCCCCCTACGGGTAGAAGGTGTGTCAGAAGTGATAAGGGAACACGAATTACACAAATTACGCAAATAAGCGACTCGGATAATCCCTGATTATCAGTAGTCATTAAAAAGCATGATTTGTATAATTTGCGTAATTTGTGTTCTAAGTCTCTATTTCGACACACCCTCAATTGAGATAGTACTGCTAATCACTTAGGTTCCTTTCTTATCAAATATGAATATAATTCAATCACTGCTTCGCATAAATAGTGAAAATATCTTAATGAGACCCCTGCTTCTTCGGGCGACTGTGTACTATATATAAGCGAATCGCCAGAGTGTTAACCTTTATCATTAATAAAATTAAGTATGAAACCACCAACTTGAGCTACACAAAAAAATAGGAGCTGTCTCTAAGAGAAGCCCCTATTCCGGTAATCCGGACGGATATTCATTCGTTTCGACCCGTGTGAATAACGTATCGCGCATTACACATCTTTGTTTTTAATAATTTATTTCAATTACTAAAACGCACAAATTTATGAATAATCTTCCTAATACTGAAAGGAAATGTAGAAATGTAGATTCATTTTTAGCTTTTTTACTGTTCGTATGCTTGTTGTTTACAGCCCCATACGTGCGGGCACAAGAGACAAGAAGCATTACACTGAATGTTCAGAATGAAACGGTAGAGAATGTGTTCAACCAACTGGGCGTGCAGACTGGTTTGAAATTCTTCTATGACCAAGAAATAGTCAATGCAGCTCCACGCATCTCCATCCATGTTTCCAACGCTTCTTTGCAAGAGGTCTTGGAGCAGATTACCTCGCAAGCAAAATTATATTTCAATAGGGACAACAATACAATATCCGTAGGCAATCAGAAAAGTGGAGAGCTTATTGAGAAAGTGAGGACAAAGACAATCAACGGAAAAGTGGTAGACCCAAACGGGGAGCCGATTATCGGTGCCAGTGTATTGGTAAAGGGCACTGCCAATGGAGTGATTACCGATCTTGACGGAAATTATAGCCTGGCCGATGTACCCGGGAATGCGATGCTCGCCTTTTCATATATCGGCTATCAGACGGTAGAGATAAAAGCGGGCGGCAAAGGCCTGGACAGAATCGTCTTGATGGAAGACAACGAGTTGCTGGACGAAGTAGTGGTTGTGGGATATGGTGTGCAGAAGAAGCGCGACGTGACTACTGCCATTGCCAGCCTTCGTGCCAGTGATATGAAAGGCCAACCGGTTACTTCCATGGCCGAGGCGATGGTGGGCAAGATGCCGGGTGTGCAGGTGTCTCAGTCGACGGGTGCTCCGGGCTCTTCCTTGCAGATTAAGGTACGCGGAACGGGCACTATTACGGCAGGAACCTCTCCGCTCTATGTTGTGGACGGTGTGCCTCTTGCCCAGGAGCAGCTGAATACGTTCAATATGAACGATGTAGAGTCCATCGAGGTGCTGAAAGATGCTTCTTCGGCTGCCATCTACGGTTCGCGTGGTTCGAACGGTGTGGTACTGATTACTACCAAGAGAGGGCAGGAAGGGCGTGCTACAGTTTCCTATAACGGATACTATGGCTGGCAGACGGTTTCAAAGAAGATAGACATGCTGAATGCCTACGAGTATGCCGATTTGGTGAACGATGCACGCAACAATACGTATACCGACAAGATGGAGTCCATCAACCGTAAGCTCATAGCGCAGAATAAGAATCCTTTGTCTTTTGACATCTCGGACAGCAATGCCATCCGTCTGCAAAATACAAGCAATGATTATAATACAATTGTTCCCGTTGAAATCTTGCCATACCTGAGAGGTGAAAAAGGACTGGTAGACACGGACTGGCAGGACGAAATCTTCCGTACGGCAGGCATGCAGAGCCATTCGGTTTCTGTCTCAGGCGGCAGCCCGAAGATAAGATATTATGCGTCTGTAGATTATTTGTCACAAGAAGGTGTCATTATCAACAGTGACTTTACGCGCTACAGCTCGCGCTTCAACCTCGATGTAACCGAAGGTATTTTCAAGTTCGGCCTTTCGCTCAATCCGTCTGTAACGATAGAGAATGCGGTTAATTCTGACGGCGCTTACAATTCGGGCGGTGGCGGTATCATTGCTTCGGCGCTGCACAGTGCTCCTATATTTCCGGTTTATAATCCCGACGGTTCATTTTGCTTCTCTCAGAATGCCTGGAGTCCCAATACACAGACAGTACTCGAAAACGGTTCCATAAAGAAAGGTAACAGCCAGACGCAAGTATGGAATCCCGTAGCATTAGCCATGTTGCAGAAGGACGAAACGAAGGCATCCCGTGTTTTTGGCAATATTTACGGAGAAGTGGCTTTTATGCCCGAATTGAAGTATCGGGCCAATTTCGGTGTGGATATTTACAGTAGCTCGCAAGATACGTTCCGTCCGTCCACTATCCCCATTTCCAATACGGAGGGAAATCCGGAGTCGGTGCCCGAAGCAACGGCGAAGACTGCCAAGATGTACAACTGGCTGTTTGAGCAAACGATGAGCTATAATAAGGAAATCCACGGGCATTCTCTTTCTGCACTGGTAGGCTGGACCATGCAATACCAACGAGACGAAAGTACTTATGCTTTTGCCAACGGATTCATTACGAACAGCGTGCCCACTCTCAATGCAGGTACCGTTACCCGCGGCAATTCGCATGCTTCCGAATGGGCCTTGCTTTCAGGACTTGCCAGAATTCAGTATAACTATAAAGGCAAGTACATGCTTACAGGAGCAATCCGTGCCGACGGTGCTTCCCGTTTTGGCAAACAGAACCGTTGGGGATGGTTTCCGTCGGTATCTGCCGGATGGCGTCTGACGGAAGAGCAATTTATGAAGTCGCTGACTTTCATCGACGACTTGAAACTTCGCGCCAGCTACGGTCTGACGGGTAACTTCCGTATTCCCAACTATGGTGCACAAGGCGAAGTTGCCTATTATAGTTATGTGTTGGGCGGAAGCAATGCCGAAGTAATAAAGGGTGCGGCCCCCAAGAGCATGCCCAATCCCGAACTGCATTGGGAAAAGACAGCGCAGGTGAATGTAGGTTTCGATGCGTCGCTGTTCAGTAACCGTTTGACTTTGGGGCTGGATTTATATAACAGTAACACGTATGACTTGTTGCTCAATGTCCCCGTACCCATGACAACCGGTTACAACACTCGCCTCGAGAACATCGGCAAGGTGAACAACAAAGGTGTGGAATTCAATATCGCCACCAATCAGAAGATGGGCGATTTCAACTGGAGTGTTTACTTCAATATCTCGAAGAACATCAACGAAGTGAAAGAACTTGGACCGGGCAATGCCGATATTATTTCTTCCGGTTCGGTGAGCAATGCCTATTTCATAACCCGCGTGGGTGAGGCCATCGGAAGCTATTATCTTCCAGTGGTAGAAGGTGTCTATAAGAATCAGGCCGAAGTGGATGCAGCTTTGCACTACAAGGATTCTCCCACCAACTACGGACTGGCCGACACGAAGCCGGGCGACTTCAAGTTCAAGGACGTCAATGGAGACGGGATACTTGATATTTCGGATACCGACCGCGCCATCGTGGGCAACTATATGCCCGACTTTACTTATGGCTTCGGTGCTACACTGGCTTGGAAAGGCATTGACTTCGGCATTGTGTTTCAAGGTGTGCAGGGCAATGAAATCCTGAACTTGTCTCGCCGGTATTTCTATAACCACGAAGGGAATATGAATAACTACAAAGGAGCTTTGAACCGCTGGAAGTCGGAAGACAATCCTGGTAGTGGAATGAATGTACGTGCCAACCGCGTCAGTAAGGGGCAGAACGGCACCACCTCTACATGGCACGTGGAAGACGGGTCTTACCTGCGCATCAAGAATATTTCGTTGGGATATACCTTGCCCGAAAACTGGCTCAAAAAGGTGTATCTGAAGTCGGCGCGCGTATACTGTTCCATCCAAAATCCGTTTACCTTTACCAACTATGAAGGCTATAATCCGGAAGTTTCAAATCGCAGTGCCGCTACTACCAATGGCGAAGACTATGGTGTATACCCGTTGGCAAGAACCACTTCGATAGGTGTTAATCTTACGTTTTAATCTTAAAAAGACAGTAATATGAAAAAAGTAATAATGTTTGTTCTTACAGCAATGGTTCTTTCAAGTTGTAGTGATTTTATAGACTTGAAACCTATTGATTTTCCTACGGAGGAAACCTTTTATAAGGATGTGAAGGGTTTGGAAGGAGCCGTTATAGGTATCTATGATGAGTTGCAATCCAGCGACCAGTATGGAGCGAAGTTCATGACTTTGATGGAAGTACGTGGTGACAATGTGAAGAATGACAATTCCGGTGCCAGTGGCGGCATCACTTATCAGATAGAAGTTTTCACGGAAACTCCGGCAAACTCCAACTTGTCGGGGGCATGGCTTTCGTTGTACAAGACTATTTATCGTTGCAACCTGGTGTTGCAGAATGTGGAAGAAGTGCCGATGTCCGACGAACAGCGCTCTCGCATTGCCGGACAAGCTTCGTTTATACGTGCTCTTTGTTACTTTAACCTGGTTCGCTTGTGGGGCGAGGTGCCCATCATTACAAAAACGCAGACCGTGACCGAAGCGCGTAACAACAAGCGTGCTCCCATTGATGAAGTCTATGGGCAGATAATCAGCGACTTGGCTGTAGCCAAAGGTTTACCCGCGGTTTGGCCCGAATCGGAAAGAGGCCGTGCCACTTCGTATGCGGCGCATGCATTGCTGGCAAAGGTTTATTTATATAGGAAGAACTATCAGGAAGTGGTCAATGAACTTGCTCCGGTGGTAGCAGCCATTCATGCCGGAAAAGACTTGATGCTGGTGCCCATGCCGCAAACTTTTCCCAACGACTTGAAGACGAGCAAGGACATTATTTTTGCCGTTCAATATCTGAAAGGTGGAGTAGGCGAGTCGGTACATCAGAACAACCGCTATCGTAACAATGACAATGGCAATATCATCTCATTGGAGCAAGCGGAGTTTGAAAGCGACAAGGATAACCGTAAGGCCCTGGTAGAACCTACGGGCAGCGGACAGCGTCCGGGCAAGTTCAATGCTCCGGCAACGAACAATGAGACCAGTGCCGACTTTCCGGTAATGCGTTGTGCCGAAGTGATGCTGATGTATGCCGAAGCTGCCAATGAGCTTGCCGCTGTTCCTACACAAGATGCTTTGGATGCTCTGAATGCCGTACGCACAAATGCAGGTCTTGAAGGGAAAACATTGGCCGAACTGTCCACAAAAACACTCTTCCGCCAGGCAGTATATAAGGAACGCCGTTTGGAGCTTGCTCTGGAGTGCGACCGTTGGTTCGACATTGTTCGCACCGGACAAATGGCTGCCATATTTCCCGGTATTGATGCTTACCGGCAGCTCTATCCGGTTCCTCAAACCGAAATAGAGAATGTCAATGACAAAGCCGGTTGGCAGAACGAAGGCTATGCATTGGAATGATTGAATTTATAATCCATGAAATGATGAAAAAGATATATTTATTGCTGTTTGCTGTTTTGGCAGTATTGCAGCTTTCGGCTCAAGACCGAGTGACGCAGATTCGTGAAAAACTGATGAATCGCGACCAGAGTTCAGTAATTGTGGTAGCCCATCGCGGCGACTGGCGCAATTTTCCGGAAAACTCTTTAGAGGCAATAGACAATGCCGTTAGAATGGGTGTGGATATTGTGGAACTGGATGTAAAGAAGACAAAGGATGGTGAACTGATACTGATGCACGACCGGGCACTGGACCGCACAACCACCGGCAAGGGGCTGGTTTCGGAAGCCACTCTCGACTACATACGTGGGTTGAAGTTGAAAAACGGCTGCAACATACGTACCATCCACAAAGTTCCTACTTTGGAAGAGGCCTTGCTGCATGCCAAAGGCAAGATAATGATAAATCTGGACCAGGCCGACCTCTATTTCGACCAGATTTATGAGCTGATGAAGAAGACCGGAACCACCAAGCAGATTATAATGAAAGGGCGCAAAACAGCAGCCGAAGTCAAGAAACAATTCGGCGATTATCTGAATGACGTAATCTATATGCCCATTGTCGACCTCGACAAGCCGGGGGCCGAGGAACAGATAGAGACGTTTGTCAAGGAGATGTCTCCCGTAGCTTTTGAACTGCTGTATGTAAAGGACTCCAACCCGCTTCCCAAGAAGCTGGCAACGACTTTAGCCGACCGCTCCCTTATCTGGTACAACACTTTGTGGGATACGATGGCAGGCGGACACGACGATGACATGTCTTTGCAAAACCCCGATGAGGGCTATGGCTATTTGATTGACACATTGGGATGCCGCATCCTACAGACTGACCGTCCGGCTTATTTGCTGGAGTATCTGAGAACGAAAAAAATGCACGAATAAAGCAATTTGGTTCACTATCCGTTCGAGTTCCGCAAGCTTGGTTGCAAAGGCTCTGGCATAATACAAATTTATATTCAGTAATCTCTGTCATTCAGCGGAGTGTAGCGACGGAATATCTCCTTTCCTCGCTATACATCCGCCGGATGGTTGCGATTGAGCTTGCGAAACTTAAATCCAATAACAAAATACAATGTTGAAACATCTTATAAATTTCTACAAGGTTTCTTCCGATAAACCTTGTACCGACCTTTCTGTGTCCGCCTGTCAACGGCGCTTGAAGCGGCTGCAATGGTCTACTTTTCTTGCGGCAACGCTTGGCTACGGCATGTATTATGTATGCCGTCTCAGCTTGAATGTAGTGAAGAAACCG
>OHBP01001335.1_pt1 | contig 9825 bp, 6 predicted proteins | sample 1577471 | NCBI WGS metagenome assembly OHBP01 (sample SAMEA3879503, study PRJEB24766) | human gut metagenome | biome: human-associated habitat; feature: feces | place: USA | collected 1985/1987
TTTCGCCCGCATCCATCGTGATCATGGGATCGAACAAACCGTTCGACGAATGGCAGGTGCACAGCGGCGAACTGCTCGCGGTCATCAATGTGAAAGACTTCGACTAAAGCGGATATAAATTCCATCTATAACGACACTCTACGGCCATTTATAGGGGCCGGAATCCGGATGTTTTGCTACCCTAAGTCGGGTTACGAACGCATACATTGGAGGATTCATGTCCACTCTGACTTCCGTCTCCGGCTTCCCCCGCATCGGGCAGAACCGCGAACTGAAGAAGATCATCGAAGGCTACTGGAAGGGTGCCAACGACCTCGCCGCCGTTAAGGCCACCGCCGCCGAACTGCGCGCCAAGCACTGGAAGCTGCAGCAGGCCGCCGGCATCGACCTCATCCCCAGCAACGACTTCAGCTACTACGATCAGATGCTGGACACCGCCATCCTTCTCAACGTGATTCCGCAGCGTTACGCACGTCTCTCCTTCGACAACCAGGAGGACACGCTCTTCGCCATGGCCCGCGGCTACCAGGGCGACAAGGGCGACGTGACCGCCCTGCCGATGAAGAAGTGGTTCACCACCAACTACCACTATCTGGTGCCCGAAGTCGAGTCGGCCGCGGAGATCAAGCTCAACTCCACCAAGCCGTTCGACGAGTTCAACGAGGCCAAGGCTCTGGGCATCGACACCAAGCCCGTGTTCATCGGCCCGTACACGTTCCTGAAGCTCGCCCGCACCCCGGAAGCCACCGAACTCGAGCTCGACAAGGGCCTGGTCAACGCCGTGGCCGCCGTTTACGCCGAAGTGCTCGCCAAGTTCAACGAGCTCGGCGCCGCATGGGTCCAGCTCGACGAGCCGTACCTCGTGCTCGACAAGGAGCCGGGCGACGTTGAACTCTTCAAGACCCTGTACACCAAGATCCTGTCCGCCAAGGGCAACGTCAAGGTGCTGCTCAACACCTACTTCGGCCACATCGCCGACGTGTACGAGACCGTCAACCTGCTCGGCTTCGACGGCATCGGCCTGGACCTCAACGAAGGTCGCGAGGAGAACCTCGAAGCCGTCGCCAAGTACGGCGTGGCCTCCAACACCACCATCTTCGCCGGCGTGATCAACGGCCGCAACATCTGGCGCAACAACTACGCCGTCAGCCTCGGCCTGATCGACGCGCTTCGCCAGAAGACCGACAACGTGGCGGTGTCCACCGCCAGCTCCCTGCTGCACGTGCCGTTCAGCACCGAAGGCGAGACCGGCATCCCGGCCGAAGACCTCAAGCACTTCGCGTTCGCCGTCCAGAAGCTCGACGAGCTCAAGGAAGTCGCCGCCCTGGCCGACGCCACCGAGGACGAGAAGAAGGCATCCGCCGCCCTCGCCGCCAACCAGGCTCTGTTCGACGGCACCCGCGTGGCCGCCGACCCGGCCGTCGCCGAGCGCATCGGCAAGCTGTCCGACGCCGACTACGTGCGTCAGCCTGCCCGCGAGGAGCGTCAGGCCCTGCAGCGCAAGGCCCTCGGCCTGCCGCTGCTGCCGACCACCACCATCGGCTCCTTCCCCCAGACCAAGGAGATTCGCGCCGAGCGTGCCAAGCTGCGCAAGGGCGAGGTCACCAAGGAAGCCTACGACGAGTTCATCAAGGCCCAGATCGACGCCGTCATCAAGAAGCAGGAGGAGATCGGCCTCGACGTGCTGGTCCACGGCGAGTTCGAGCGTAACGACATGGTCGAATATTTCGGCCAGAACCTCAACGGCTTCCTGTTCACCAAGAACGCTTGGGTCCAGTCCTACGGCACCCGTTGCGTCAAGCCCCCGATCGTCTGGGGCGACGTTTCCCGCGCCAACCCGATTACCGTGGAATGGTCCGCGTACGCCCAGTCCAAGACCGACCATGTGATGAAGGGCATGCTCACCGGCCCGGTGACCATCCTCAACTGGTCCTGGCCGCGCGAGGACATCACCCACGAGGAGCAGACCAAGCAGCTCGCCCTCGCCATCCGCGACGAAGTGCTCGATCTCGAGGCCGCCGGTATCAAGGTCATCCAGATCGATGAGGCCGCCCTGCGTGAGAAGCTGCCGCTGCGCAAGTCCGACTGGCACGTCAAGTACCTCGACTGGGCCGTTCCGGCCTTCCGTCTGGTGCACTCCGCCGTCAAGCCGACCACCCAGATCCACACCCACATGTGCTACTCCGAGTTCAACGACATCATCCGCGACATCGACGCGATGGATGCCGACGTGATCTCCTTCGAAGCCTCCCGTGGCGATCTGGTGGTGCTCGACGCCATTCATGACGCGCACTTTGAGACCGAGGCCGGCCCGGGCGTCTACGACATTCACTCCCCGCGTATTCCTTCCGAGAAGGAGATCGAGGATCGTATCTACGAGATTCTTGACAAGATGGACGTCAAGAAGGTGTGGATCAACCCCGACTGCGGTCTGAAGACCCGTGGTAACGCCGAGACCTGGCCGAGCCTGGAGAACCTGGTCGCCGCCGCCAAGGCCGTGCGCGCCAAGCTCGACAAGTAGCGGAAATCACCGAGCTCCCTCTGGATGAGGGAGCTCGGGTTTATGTAAGGAAATCAGCATGCATTCCCCGATGTTCACCCTTGAGGTCTTTCCCCCGAAGCGCAACGCGCCTGTTGGCACCATCTACGACACCCTCGACGGACTCGAAGGGCTGAACCCCGACTTCATCTCCGTGACCTACGGTCACGGCACCCATTCCGACCGCACCGCCACCGCGCGCATCGCCCACACGATCAGCAAGGAATACGGCATCCCTGCAGTCGCCCACCTGACCGCGCTCTACTCCGACAAGGCCAAGATCGATGAGGCTCTCGACATGTTCGAGGAAGCCGGCGTGAGCGCCGTGCTCGCGCTGCGCGGCGACTACATCGACGGCGAGCAGCTGGTCGGCGAGTTCAACCACGCCAGCGACCTCGTGTCATACATCCGCTCCGTGAAGCCGGACTTCAAGGTGTTTGGTGCTTGCTACCCGGAAGGCCACTATCAGGCTGACTCGCTGGACCAGGACATCGAAAACCTCAAAATCAAGGTCGATGCCGGCGTCACTCACCTGATTTCCCAGCTCTTCTACGACAATGAGGACTTCTACCGCTTCCTCGACAAGGCGCGCGCCGCCGGCATCACCGTGCCGATCGAGGCGGGCATCATGCCGGTGCGTGGCGCCAAGTCCGTGCGTCGCATGGCCGAGCGCAACGCCTCGCGCATCCCGGACAAGCTCAACACCCTGCTGAACAAGTGGGGGGACGACATCCAGTCCCTGCGTGCCGCCGGCATCCTCTACGCTTCCGAGCAGATCGCCGACCTCGTGGCCCACGACGTGGACGGCGTCCACCTGTATTCGATGAACCACCCCGCCACCACGCGCCGTATCTGGCGCAATGCGGAACCGTTGTTCCGCGGTACGCAAGGTTGACGCATATCGCGGCGCGGCGCATCTCAATGCGTCGCGCCGCACGTTAATCTGCTGGCGAAACCCAGAGTTCCCCCAGCGGCCGATGGGTATCATGAACGTGCAATCCAACCAAAGCGATGGAAGGGAGTCCGTTATGTGCACTGGTGTCCGTTTCTCCGATGATGAGGGCAACACCTATTTCGGCCGTAATCTCGACTGGAGTTTCTCATATGGGGAGACCATCCTGGTCACTCCGCGCGGCTACCACTATGACACGGTGTTCGGTGCGGGCGGCAAGGCGAAGCCGAACGCGGTGATCGGCGTGGGCGTGGTCATGGCCGATAGGCCGATGTATTTCGACTGCGCCAATGAACATGGTCTGGCCATCGCCGGCTTGAATTTCCCCGGCTACGCCTCGTTCGTCCACGAACCGGTCGAAGGCACGGAAAACGTCGCCACGTTCGAATTTCCGCTGTGGGTGGCGCGTAATTTCGACTCCGTCGACGAGGTCGAGGAGGCGCTCAGGAACGTGACGCTCGTCTCCCAGATCGTGCCGGGACAGCAGGAGTCTCTGCTGCACTGGTTCATCGGCGACGGCAAGCGCAGCATCGTCGTCGAGCAGATGGCCGATGGCATGCACGTGCATCATGATGACGTCGATGTGCTGACCAATCAGCCGACGTTCGACTTCCATATGGAAAACCTGCGCAACTACATGTGCGTCAGCAACGAGATGGCCGAACCGACTTCATGGGGCAAGGCCTCCTTGACCGCCTGGGGTGCGGGTGTGGGCATGCATGGCATCCCGGGCGACGTGAGCTCCCCGTCGCGCTTCGTTCGTGTGGCCTACACCAACGCGCATTACCCGCAGCAGAACGATGAAGCCGCCAATGTGTCGCGCCTGTTCCACACCCTCGGCTCCGTGCAGATGGTGGACGGCATGGCGAAGATGGGCGACGGCCAGTTCGAACGCACGCTGTTCACCAGCGGATATTCGTCCAAGACCAACACCTATTACATGAACACCTATGATGACCCCGCCATCCGTTCCTACGCCATGGCCGATTACGATATGGATTCCTCGGAGCTCATCAGCGTCGCCCGATGACTCCTTCCCGGCTCATGCCCCATTCGGAGGGCATGAGCGTATATAGTGGAATCTTATGGAATCGTCGATGTTCAAACCCAGCTCCATGGACCTCATCAGGGCAGGTCTGCAAGACCTCGACAAGGCCCGCGCCTTGTTCGACCAGCTCAAGGCGGACGACATTCCCGATGAGCGATGCGCCGAACTGCTGAGCGCGCTGGCCCACGCCTGCGACCCCGATATGGCATTGAGCAATTTCGTGGATATCGTCAACGCGATGCAATCCAGCCAGCGCGATCTGGAACACGTCATCCCCGACAACGACGCCCTGAAGCGTCTGGTCACGGTGCTCGGCGTCTCCGACGCGATGGGCAAGTTCATGCGCTTCAAGCCGCAGCTTGTGGAGGCGGCAGCAGTCGACAACTGCAACAGCCATCTGTTCAATCACGCGCAACGCCGTGCACGTCTGCTCAAGGCGGTCGGCGCGGACCCGGACGAACCGGCCATGCCCGTCGCCTCCAAGGATCTGGCCGAAGCGGCCACGGCCCTGCGTTCCAGCTACCGGAACCAACTGGCCGCCATCATCGCCCAGGATGCCGTGGCGGACGACCCGACCTCCATCCAACCGACCATCAGCCGCGAACTGTCCGACCTCGCGGACGCGGCGCTCGAAGGCGCGCTGGCCATCGCCCGCCACGAAACCGAGGGCAGCGAGCACGTGCGCTTCACCATCATCGGCATGGGCAAACTCGGCGCACAGGAACTGAACTACGTCTCCGACGTGGACCTCATCTACGTGGTCGAACCGGCCGACAAGGATGTGGACCATCAGACGCTGATTCGCGTGGGCACCAAGATGGGCACCATGTTACAGCGCGTCTGCCAGTCCGCCATCATGGGCGTGGCCGAGCAGCCGCTGTGGCAGATCGACGGCGGCCTGCGCCCGGAAGGCAAGGACGGCGCGCTGGTGCGCGTGCTCTCCTCGCACAAGAACTATTACGAGCAGTGGGCCGAGAATTGGGAGTTCCAAGCGCTGCTCAAGGCCCGCCCGGTGGCCGGCGACCCCGACCTCGGTCAGGCCTACATGGACATGACCCGGCCGTTCGTGTGGAGCGCATCCAAGCGCAAGAACTTCGTCTACGACTGCCAGAAAATGCGCAAGCGCGTGGAGGATTTGATTCCCGCGCCCCTGAAGGACCGCGAGATTAAGCTCGGCCGCGGCGGTCTGCGCGATGTGGAATTCACCGTGCAGATGCTCCAGCTCGTACACGGCCGCACCGACGAATCGCTGCGCACCAGCAACACGCTCGACTCGCTGCAGCGCCTGTCCGAAGGCGGCTATGTCTCGCGCAAGCAGGCCGTGCGCATGTCCCAGGACTACCGCTTCGAGCGCGTGATGGAACATCGCCAGCAGATCTGGTCCCTGAAGCGCACGCACCTGTTCCCGGACCTCGGCCGGGCCTCGGTCGGAGGCCTCGAAAAGAAGCGCGACATCGACGTGGACGAGCTCAACCAGAACCAGGAGCTGCGCCGACTCGCCCGCGCATTCGGCCTGCACCCGGAAGAACTCGTCGACAAGTACGACGACACCCGCCGCGAAGTACGCCACCTGCACCTCGACATCTACTATCGCCCGATGCTGCCGGTCAACGCCCAGATGGAGAACGACCAGATCGTCCTGAGCGTCGAGGCAGCACAGGAACGATTCGAATCCATCGGTTTCGGCGACCCGGACGCCGCCATCCGCCACGTGCAGGCGCTCACCGCCGGCGTGGGGCGCGCGGCCAAAATCAACCGCATCATTCTGCCCGCCGTCTTGCAGTGGCTGGGCGAGGGCCAGAACCCGGACATGGGCCTGCTCAACTGGCGCAAACTGGAGGAGAACTTCGGCACCGAATCCGGCTACCTCGGCTTCCTGCGCGACTCCACCTCCGCCGCCCAGCGCCTGTGCCACATCCTGTCCAACTCACGATTCCTGGGCGACGCGCTCAACAAGTCGGTCGAATCGATCAGCTGGCTTGGCGACGACGACAATCTGCAGGCCCGCACGCGCGAGGCCTTGGACGTGCAGACCGGCTCGGCGCTGGAACGTTTCGGCTCGAACATCAACGAGTTCGCCACCTCCATGCGCGCCATGCGCCGCCACGAAATCGAACGCATCGGCCTGTCTTGGATGAGCGGTGTGATCAGCGACTCCGACAGTCTCAAGGCCATGACCGACGTGTATGACGCGATCATCGATGCCTCCCTGACCTGGGCCGTGCGCCACCAGATCGCCGAGTTCGGCGTCGAAACCGCGCCGGCCGGCATCACCGTCATCGCCATGGGCCGTTACGGCGGGCGCGAAGTGAACTTCAGCTCCGATGCGGATGCCATTCTCATCTACCGTCCGGCCGACGATGCCGACGACGGCCAAGCCAACGCCTTCGCCAAGAAGGTCGTGGAAGACCTGCGCAACATCCTGCAAGGACCGACGACGCTGGAACCCAAGATCGAACTCGACCTGGACCTGCGCCCGGAAGGCAAGAACGGCCCGCTCGTGCGCTCCTATGCCTCCTGCGAGGAATACTACGAATCCTGGGCTTCGACCTGGGAGCGCCAGGCGCTGCTGCGCGCCCGGTACGCGGCCGGCGACGCTGAACTGGCGCGGGACTTCCTGATCAACATCGCCGACCCGCTGCGCTACCCGACCACGGAACTGACTGAAGCAGAATTGCAGAACATCCGCAAGCTCAAGGCCCGCATGGAAGCCGAGCGTCTGCCGCGCGGCGTGCGCCGTGAACGGCATCTGAAGCTCGGCAAGGGCGGCTTGTCTGACGTGGAATGGACCGTGCAACTCATGCAGCTCCAGCACGCCGGCGATATCAAAGATCTGCGCGTCAACGGCACGCTGGAGGCATTGGACGTGCTGGAAGCCAAGAAGCTCATCAGCGCTATCGACGCGATTCAGCTGCGCAAGGCATGGACGTTGTGCACCGCGGCCCGCAACGGCAGCTATCTGTGGAGCGGGCGCGCCAACCAGGCCGATATTCTGCCTGATGACATCTATTCGCTGGGCGGCATCGCCGTCTACCTCGGCTACGGCGCCCACCGCGGCCAGCATTTCGAGAACGACCTGCTGGCCGTGATGCGCAAATGCCGTGACGTATGCCAGCGCTTGTTCTATGGGAAGACCGAAGGCGAGGCGGCTGCGGCAACCACCGCCACGGCCTCCGCCGCAACGCAGCAGCCGCAAACCGCCCCTCGCCCGCGTATGCACGTGATCGCACCGCGACTGGAACGAAATCGACGCCGCGCGCAGCGATAAGGCAGCATATTCGTTGGATTTTCAGGTGGACACTCGGTGAATGCGGCTGTCCGAAAAATGGCGTAAGTTAGATTAGGTCACGCAAGGGTGGCCACCTGAAAACCACGAGCGAAAAGGTGAGCCTTGTCTGAAGAAACGCCAATGGTCGGCAAAAGCGTCGTAACGCTGGACGGCCTGTCTACAAACCAGATTCTCGACCTGCTGCATAAGGCCGAATACATCGATTCCCACCGCAAAGAGATTGCCCATACCTGCGATGGGCGAGTGCTGGCCACGCTGTTCTACGAGCCCTCCACCCGTACGCGCCTGAGCTTTGAGACCGCAATGCTACGTCTCGGCGGCAAGGTCATCGGATTCGCCGGCGCGCAGCTGGCCTCCGTGACCAAGGGCGAATCCATCGCCGACACGTTGAAGACCGTGTCCAACTACGTGGACGTGGTCGCCATCCGTCACCCGAAGGAGGGTGCCGCGCTGGTGGCCTCCCGCGCCGCATCCGTGCCGGTAATCAACGCCGGCGACGGCGGCCACATGCACCCCACGCAGACGCTGGCCGACCTGGCCACGCTGCAGTCGCGCTTCGGCCGCATCACCGACCTGACCGTGGGACTGTGCGGCGATTTGACCTTCGGCCGCACCGTGCACTCCCTGATCGAGACCCTGTGCCGCTTCGGCAACGTGCGCTTCGTGCTCATCAGCCCGGACGAGCTCAAGACCCCGCAGTACGTGATCGACCGCATCAACGCCACCGACAGCTGCTCCTACGTGGAAGTGCGCGACCTGGCCTCCGTGATCGGCGACCTCGACGTGCTGTACATGACCCGCGTACAGAAGGAACGCTTCTTCAACGAAGACGACTACCTGCGCCTGCGCGACACCTACATTCTCGACGAAGAGAAGCTGCAGCTCGCCAAGCCGTCCATGGCCGTGCTTCACCCGCTGCCGCGCGTCAACGAAATCGCCGTGGACGTGGACGACGACCCGCGTGCCGCCTACTTCGAACAGGTCAAGAACGGCATGCTCGTGCGCATGGCCCTCGAAAGCACCGTGGTGGGCGACGAACTGCCCGGATACGAACCGCTCAACCCCAAGGAGGTTCAGGCCTGATGGAAGTCACCAGCATTCAGAACGGCATCATTATCGACCATGTGCCGGCCGGAACCTCGCTGAAGGTTCTCGAATACCTGAAAATCGACCCGGCCAAAACCAAGCTTGCGCTCATCATGAACGCCGACTCCAAGCGTTACGGCTCCAAGGACATCATCAAAATCGAAGATGACAAGGACATCGACCTCGACGTGCTCGGCTTCGTGGCCCGCCAAGCCACCGTGGACGTGGTGCGCGGCGGCAAGATCGTCGAAAAGAAGCAGCCGAACCTGCCCGAGCACATCGTCGGCGTGATTTCCTGCGTGAACCCGCGCTGCGTGACCACCGCCGAGCCCGGCATCAAGCAGATGTTCCACCTCGTGCACTCCGAGCGGCTCGAATACCGCTGCGACTACTGCGACGAGGAAGCCAAACTGTGAGCATCACCCTACGCAACATCAAGGTCTGGAACACCGGCGAGGTCATCGACCTCGTGGTGCCCGGGACCGCTGCCGCCTACTTCGCCGACACCTCCGCCGTGGCTGACGGCGCCGACATCGACGCCACCGGCCTGACCGTGGCCCCCGGTTTCGAAGACCCACACGTCCACTTCCGCGATCCCGGCCAGACCTACAAGGAATCGATGGTCTCCGGCTGCCGTGCGTCCGCATCCGGCGGATACACGAACGTGCTCATCATGCCGAACACGTTGCCGGCACTGGATGGGCAGACCGTGTCTGGCCCGGAAGCGACCGGTGCAAAAGAGGTTCTGGATGCCGGCTTCGACAACGTCATCGACTTCCTGCAGCAGTACGATACTGCGCATGACGTTCAATTGCCGGTTCGTTACGATCTGTGCGTGTGCGCGTCCAAGGATCGCGCCGGTCATGAGGCAAGCGACGTTGCCGATTGGCTCAAGTACGTGCCCGGATTCG
>OHBP01001338.1_pt1 | contig 9814 bp, 10 predicted proteins | sample 1577471 | NCBI WGS metagenome assembly OHBP01 (sample SAMEA3879503, study PRJEB24766) | human gut metagenome | biome: human-associated habitat; feature: feces | place: USA | collected 1985/1987
GTAGAAAAAATTGAGGAGATTAATCCAATCATTCAGATGTATATTTACAACATTGAAGGATTTAAAAATTACCTCATCTGCCTCCGTGATGATATTATGATGGATGATAAAAATCCTCATGGATATACCGATCAGATGGAAGCGAGAATTGTATTTCATAACCGTGAAAATCGAGGAAATGTCAGCTATGAATTTGACCGCCGGCAGTTGATCCCGAAAGAGCTGGCGAGCGACGAGCCGCAATGCTATGTGTTCAGTCCGCTGCATTTTCAGGATGAATGTTACGGGTATGAGGCATACGCCTATGAAAGCCCGGAGAATGCCGGGAAACTATATATGCGTTGGAGTATGGCGATTGATGATGTCATTATGAATATTCTGGTAAAGAGCAAGATGAAGCGTGCCATCGATGAACTGGAGATCATGTACATACAGGATGTGATGACAGGATTATTTAACCGCCGTGGATTTGAAAAATATGCAAGAATTCAGTTTATGAATGCGCGAGCGAGAGACAGTGTGGTATGTGTCATCGGAATCGACATGGATGGTTTGAAACCGATCAATGATATTTACGGGCACCACGAAGGTGACTCGGCACTGCGTGCGGTAGGCTATGCGATTCAGGAAGCTGCGATAAGCGGACAGATCGGAGCGCGCATCGGCGGGGATGAATTCGAAGTATTATTCCCATGCCAGGACGAGGAAGATGTAAAAAACTGGGTACGCGTCTTTGAGCGAAGCCTTGCTAATTATAATAAAAAATCACACAAACCATACGAGGTATATGCCAGCCTCGGTTATAAAATGGGCATCCCGGGAGCGGGAGATACATTGGAAAGTTATATGAGGGAAAGCGATGATATCATGTATCACAATAAAGTGGCAAATAAAATGAAACGAAATCAGACATTGCGCTGATTGGATCCGGAGGAGAAAGACGAATGGATATTAATAAAAAAATAGCAGAAGAATTAGAGATTAAGGTATGGCAGGTAGAGGCTGTCGTTAAGCTGGTTGACGAAGGAAATACGATTCCTTTTATCGCCCGTTACCGAAAAGAACAGCATGGGGCATTGAACGATGAACAGCTTCGTAATCTGCATGAAAGACTGATCTATCTTCGCAATCTGGAAGAGAAGAAAGAACAGGTTCTGGCAAGTATTGAAGAACAGGGTAAACTGACTGACGAATTGAAAGCCCAGATTCTTGCAGCACAGACACAGGTTGTCGTGGATGATCTGTATCGTCCATATCGTCCGAAACGCCGTACTCGTGCGACGATTGCCAAAGAAAAAGGATTGGAAGGACTTGCTAATATTATCCTGCTTCAGATGACAGAGCAGCCATTGGAGACCGAAGCGGAAAGTTATCTTTCCGAAGAAAAAGAAGTGAAAACAGTGGCAGAGGCGATTCAGGGAGCGATGGATATCATCGCGGAATCCGTAGCCGATGATGCCGATTATCGTATGTATATCCGTAAACTTACGATGGAGGAAGGACTTCTTGTATCTGTCGCAAAAGACGAAAAAGAAAAGTCGGTTTATGAAAATTATTATGAATTCAGTGAGGCGGTAAAGAAGATCGCGGGATACCGTATTCTGGCGATTAATCGAGGAGAAAAAGAAAAATTTCTTACCGTAAAAATAGAAGCACCGGAAGAACGTATTTTGCGTTATCTGGAAAAGAAAGTGATCACGAAAGAAAATCCATATACAACGCCGTGTCTCAAGGAAGTGCTGGCTGACAGTTATAAACGTCTGATCGCACCATCGATCGAACGTGACATCCGCAATGAATTGACGGAAAAAGCAGAAGACGGTGCCATCAAAGTATTTGGAAAAAATCTTACCCAGCTTCTGATGCAGCCTCCGATCGCCGGCAAAGTGGTACTTGGCTGGGATCCGGCATTTCGTACCGGCTGTAAATTAGCTGTTGTGGATGAGACAGGAAAAGTATTGGATACGATCGTCATTTTTCCGACAGAGCCACAGAAAAAAGTAGAAGAGTCCAAACGTATTGTAAAAGGGCTGATTGATAAATACAATATTTCCCTGATTTCCGTCGGAAATGGAACGGCTTCCCGTGAGTCCGAGATGGTGATCGTGGAGATGTTAAAAGAGATTAATAAACCGGTTCAGTACGTTATTGTAAACGAGGCAGGAGCTTCGGTTTATTCGGCAAGCAAACTGGCGACAGAAGAATTTCCGAATTTTGACGTGGGGCAACGTAGTGCGGTTTCGATTGCAAGACGCCTTCAGGATCCGCTTGCGGAATTGGTAAAAATCGATCCGAAATCCATCGGAGTCGGACAGTATCAGCACGATATGAACCAGAAGAAATTGAGTGAAGCATTGACGGCGGTAGTCGAAGACTGTGTAAACAATGTCGGCGTCGACCTGAATACGGCATCGGCTTCCCTGTTAGAATATATCTCCGGTATTTCCAAACCGATTGCAAAAAATATCGTAGCCTACCGCGAGGAAAATGGTAAATTTACAAGCCGCAGACAGCTTCTCAAAGTGGCGAAACTTGGACCGAAAGCGTTTGAACAGTGTGCGGGATTTATGAGGATCAGCGATGGAAAAAATCCATTGGATGCAACGAGTGTACATCCGGAATCTTATGGGGCAGCAGAGGAACTTCTTTCCCTTCTCGGATTTGGTAAAGAAGATGTCCGTGGCGGTGTAGTTGGTCTTTCTCTTTTGGCAAAAGACCGTAAATCCCTTTCCGAAAAACTTGGAATCGGTGAGATGACGCTCAATGATATCATCAAAGAATTGGAAAAACCTGGAAGAGACCCGCGCGACGAGATGCCCAAACCGGTTCTTCGTACCGATGTGCTTGAGATGAAAGATCTGAAAGAGGGAATGATCCTCAAAGGAACCGTACGCAATGTCATTGATTTTGGCGCATTTGTAGACATCGGAGTACACCAGGACGGCTTGGTACATGTTTCCAAACTGACAAATAAGAAATTCGTGAAACATCCATTGGAAGTGGTAAGTGTCGGAGACGTGGTTGAAGTAAAAGTGCTGTCAGTAGATCTGCAGAAAAAACGTATCCAACTGTCCATGATTTTATAATGATAGAAATGAGGGCTTACAGTGAGAAGGAAAATATTAGCAATCACATTGGCAAGTATGCTGGTGCTTAGCAGCTGTGGAAGCAGCGAACAGGTAAAAAAAGAAACAACCGACATATCGCAGACAAAAGAAGAGGCAAGATACGAGAGCAAAGAAATGTCACTGCCGGATCCTTTGCAGACCGCAAATGCGTCTGCCAGCGATTATCTGGGAGCCTCTTTTGAAGGCTTTGTGGCAGATCTTCAAGGAAAACCGGCGGTATATTCCAGTGATTTTACGCTGGAAGATGACGAGTACAATGCCACGATAAGCAGATGGACACTCGATGAGAAAGGCAACTGGGAATCTGATGAATTGTGCGATGTTTCCCTGAGTGAATTTTTAAATAATAAGTACGAACAGAAGGAGTGGACACGCTGTAAAGTTCAGAATTTCCGCCGGGGCGACAATGGAAATCTGTATGCGGTATTTGTATATTATGAAAAGGCAGATATCGAAGTGAACGGTGAAGTGACAGATGGAATCGCAGAAAAATATTCGATTCTTGAAATCGATGAAGAAAATGATTCGGTTTATGAAATCCCATTGGAAGCAGCTCCGGCAGTGAAGGAAGATTTTGGAAAACGAGAAGCCTGGGAAGTAGACTGGATCACAGATTACCACGTCTATGAAGATGGAAACATTCTTTTGATCTGCGGAGAAAGCGGAGGCGGATACGGTTACTATATCGACGGAGAGACCGGAAAAACATTAAATGATCTTGGAAGTGTCATTTCCTCCAAGACACGGTTTGCTTACGGAGAGAGCGAATTGATCTTTTATTCCAAAGGCCTCAAAAGTTTTCAGGTGCTTGGAATCCCGGATCTTGAAGAGCAAAATAAATTTGGCAGTTCTCTTGGCGATGACGTGCTTGGAAAAGAATGGTATTTTTATATGAATCCGGATGACTGGAAATTGTATCTGTTTAACGGCGATACGGTATATCAGGCAGCCAATTATCAAAATTCCGAGGAATTGGAACCATTGACCAGTGCGACGACATTTGATGATCTGGCGCAGGGGCAGGCGACGGTGATGGACTTTTTTGTCGGAGACAACGAGGATTATTATATTTGTCTGGTGGAAACCACGGAGGAATATGGTATGGAAAGTTCGAGTTACCGGATGGTTCATTATACAAAGGCATAGGGAAGAGAAAAAGGTTTTTGTTTATTTAAGCAAAGACCTTTTATTTTTTAAAAAAATCCCCCCCTCGTGAACCTTTTGCCATTTTAAAGTATCTAATATATAGAAGTACTTCCGACGGGAAGTATATGGAGGAAAAGCGCTTACCATGAAAAAAGAATACTTCAGTTTACAGATACGACGGTATAAAGAGGAAATGTTTCTTTTGGCAAATAGTATTGTGAACAATTATCATGATGCCGAAGATGTCGTGGCAGAGACGATATTGACGGCTTATGAGAAAATACATACTCTTCGCGATGAGGAAAAATTCAAAAGCTGGCTGATGCAGATACTAGTGAACAATGCCAGAAAGGAAATTAAGAAAAGAAACCGGTATCTTTTTACGGATGAGATTGAAAAATTTCTTCCGCAGGAGAATGAACAGACTAAGAAAGTGTGGGAATTTATCTTTTCACTGGACGAGGATCTGCGTGTTATCGTTGTATTACATTATTATCAGGGATTTCAGGTAAAAGAAATCGCCAAAATGCTGCATGTTCCGCAAGGGACAGTAAAATCCAGACTGTTCCGGGCCAGGAATGAGCTGAAAAAATTAATAGAAGAAAATGAAGAGAGGGTGCGATGAGATGCAGGATATATTTGGTGAAGAGTTAAAAAAAATATTACAAAACTCAAAGATACAAGTACCAAAAGCATATGACAAAAGAATAGAAGAAACATTGTCAAATATTTCCGCAAAAGAAAAGAAACCATATTTGCATTTTTTTATTCGAAGACAGCAGCTATGATTACGATATGCATTACGGTGTTTGCTTCTTCCCTAGGAGCAGGGGCGGCAATTAACTTATATCACGAAAAAATGCAGTCTATTACACAGGAAGATAAAAAGAATTATAACGAAACGGTGCAAAATTCAGAAAAGGCGGGAGACAGTTATTCCAGAAGTTTGACAAAGCAAGAAGAAGAAAGAATGCAGTCTTTGCGAATTGCCTATGAAAAACGTGGAAAATTTCCTGAAAACAAAATACGTGAAGTCTCAAAGAAAAAAGATATACGAGAAAATGAACTGGCATTTTGTACCGAAAACAGTACATTTTATCTTCCACAAGAGACTTTAACAGAGGAACAGATACTAGAAATTGTGGATTATATGGAAAAGCGAGATTATAGTGTCAGAGAACAAAATAAAGTAGTGGAGGAAACACCGCAACCAGATGAAAAAATAAGCAAAAAGGAAGCAATGCAGCTTGCTTGTAAGAGCATTGAAACAATGTATGAAGTATCTACAGATAAGGCAGATGTTACATGTGAATTTAATGCAACAAGAACTGCAAAAGGAAAGCGGCTTGCCAGTTACCAAATTGCTTTAAAAAAACAAACTTGGTTATTTGATGCGTTAGTTGAAGTGGACAGTAAAGAAGGGGAAATTCAACAGATTGCTATCGAACACAAGAAGCAGGAAGAGTATGCCAGTGGAATAAAGGTTGACAAGAAAAAGTTTGTTGCAAATGCTTCTATTATAAAGAACATACAGAAGGCTCTTTATCCTGAGGACAAGGTACAAAAGATTTCTATGCAGTATGTCTGCGAAAAAGATAATACTTTGAAACGCGGCAATGTTAAATACATTGTAAAAGCAGAAACCGGAGAAGCGGTAGTTTATCTTTATAGTATGAGTACTAAAAGTGTTTATCAGATGTATCACTTAGAAGATGCGTCCTACCTGGATAAACAAAAATCTCAAGATGAATTGGTGTGTGAAGTAGAAATTGATGGATAAATAAAAGATCATAAGCAAAATGAGAAAATGATTTAATAAGGAGGAATCAGATTATGATGAAAAAAGCAAAACGTTTTTTGGCAATGACAGCTGCACTAATGCTGTGCTTCGGCTTGGTAAATCTGCCGGAAATTAATGTTAAGGCGGCAGAAACATTGGAAGCAGAAGCGCAGGAGGAGTATCCGGGGGATGTGATTGGCACTGCTACAATCAATCTTACACAAACTTATGCAATTGGTGAAAATGGCAATATAAAAGGGGATGGGGCAAGATTACGTAAACGGCCGAAAAAGACAGCGACTGTACTTGAATTGATGTATAATGGTGAACATGTGTGCATTAATTATACCAAAAGTGCAAGTGAATCAAATGGCGACTGGTATTATGTAAAACGCGTGAAAACAGGAACATGGGGCTGGGTATATCACAGTTACCTGACACGCTGGTAGGAAAGAAATTAGAGAATCATTTTGCTTTGATATAAATTAAGTGAATGACTGAAAACTGTGTGATGGGTGGAATAGCAACCGCTCATCACATAAATTTGGTCGTTTGTTACTTTGTTACACTTGTTGTAAATGTGGAAGATACTAGGAGTGAGAAGAGAAAGTTTTCGTGATAAAAAGAGATACAGAAGATAAAATGGTAGAGAATTATTTTTCATAATAGGTTGGGACAGAATCATACGATGTATCTCGTGGAAGGAATTTGTTCGCTAAGGCAAAACAAAGAATAGAAAGAACGAGACAGCATAAAAAAGCGATAATTATTCGCTTCGCATAGAAAATACGAGTGTTCCAATAAGGCAGAGACTCAAAAAATAAGTCTTGAACGTCCTGTTTATCTGCATGAGGATGATCGGCAAGATAATCCTCAATGCTTTCGCACAAGGTCATGCTACATTTTTTGAGTTCTGTCTTGGAACATTTATTTGTTCTTTTGTAATAGTGTTTACACTTTAAAAATAATAGCCAATGTGATTTGTATAGCATATTAACTGATAACTCCATTTTTATAATTAGTTAATGATTTCTAATGGTGTAGGTTCGGTATCAGGACTTGCGGTAGGGGCTGGCGAAGAGATGTCTTTTATACTCTCAACATAGTACCCATTTCTCCGTTCATAACTCGTATTAAAATGGCGAATACCAAAATACAATGACGAACCTAAAATAATAAGGACTAATACGGCAACAATAATAAATTTATTGAAGCGAGTATGTTTGAGTTTGTCAGAATAAGCGGATAAAAAAGCATCCTTAATCTCATCTGATTTTCCAAAATGATTTTCCAGATCTTTTAAAGCAGCATCTGGGTTATCGGAAGTAAATTCGGAAATTGCTTGAGTTAATTCGTCTAAAAAACGTTTTTTTATCTTATATGGTCCATTGTAATTCTTTTTTACACAATTAATGTATTGGTTGATTTCTTTCTGTGTCAGCATTGCTAAGCTCCTTGTTTTCTTCATTGTAAAGTAGTACATTTTGGATTGCTTCTGTCATCATAAAATATTCTTGGGAAAGTGCCTGTAAATATTCGATTCCTTTTTCGGTTATGTGATAATAAACGCGCTTACGGCGTTTTCCAACTTTCACTTCATTGTCTGTAAGATAGCCATTATCAACAAGTCGATATAGTGTGGGATACATGCTTGCTTCTTTCAATTCATATTTGTTTAAACTTCGTTCGTATAGTTCGTTTTTTAATTCATATCCATACTTATCCGAGTGCCGTAACAAAGATAAAAGAAGCAAATCAATGGTTCCGCGTTTTAAATTCTCTCGAATTGCGTCTGTATTCATAACTTAACCAAATCCTTATAAATGTAATATTCTAATTGTTAATAAAGAATATAGTGTAAGTGTAATTGATAAAAAACAAAATGTCAAGAATAATGCCCTAAAGGAAATGTTAAATTTATGAGAAAAATATATTGACACACATATACTTTGTGTGATAAAGTAAGTGCAAACATAGAAAACGTGGATATACTAAGTTAGGATGAGAAGAGAAAGTTTTGTGATAAACAAAGATAGAAACACAATTAGAAAACAGAAAGCGAGGCTGTTTTTATGAAGAAATCAATACTATTGTTACTTTCATTAATGTTATGTTTAATCCTTTCGCCGCGGGTATATGCGGAGACTGTTGAAAAGGATAAGGCATTTTATGAAGTAAATGCAGATGGACAGACCGTTTCACTGGAAAGTATAACGGATAATGAGCAGAAGGAAACGTATAGGATTCCAGAAAAAGTGGAAGTAAATGGAAAAACTTATACGGTTACAGCTGTGAAGGGTGGCATTTTTTATGCGAAAAAAATAGTTATCCCGGCTACGGTTAAACAGATTGACTTTGGTGGGGTGAATTGGAGAGACAAAGAGCTGGAAGTTGCACCGGGAAACCCTGTTTATAAGGTGAAAAATAATATACTTTATACAGCAGATGGAAAAACGGTAGTGTTTAGCAGCAAACAGTCCGGAACGGTAAAGATTGCGGATGGAGTCAAAACGATTGCCGGCGAAGCCTTTCATGGATCTGCTTTGACGGCATTAGAACTGCCAAAAAGTTTGGAGAAGATAGAAGCAGGTGCATTTGAAAATTGCACGAAATTTCGTAGGATTAAAGTGTCAGCGAAAAATCCGTATATGATGGAAAAGGCAGGGGCACTGTATACGAAAAATGGCAAAAAACTTTTGTATGCCGGAGTGGCAAGAGGTACCCTGATGCTTCCCAAAAAGACAACGCAGATAGCGGCAAATGCATTTTATGGAAATACAACAGTAGAAATGGTATTTATTCAGGGAAAAATGAAGAAACTTGCAAAGAAAAGTCTGGCATTTTCCCGGATAAAAGATGTTACCTTACCGGATTCTCTTCAGGAAATTGAAGAGGGCGCATTTATGTATTGTAGTAAATTAGCAGATGTGGAAATCCCGAAGAGTGTGAAAAAGATAGGAGCAAATGCCTTTGATGGTTGTTATGAATTGGAACGTGTCGTGTTGCCAAAAAAATTAACCACACTTGAAAAAGAGACATTTCGCAACTGTTACAGTTTGCGAAAGATTGCGTTGCCAAAGTCACTTCGTACGATAAAGGCGGGAACGTTTGAAAGTTGTGGCTTCAATCAACTTGTCATTCCAAAATCTGTAAAAAGCATTGGAAAAAATGCATTGCAGGTGACAACGAAAAAGTTGATATTTAAAGGAAAAAATGTTCCGAAAATAGCAAAACAGGATGCATGCCAGTATGGAAAATACGCCGGAAACACAGATCCGGATTTTGACCTGGGGGTTGTGCGGCTGGATTATATAGACATTCAGTATCCGATGCAGCATGGTATCGGAAAGGTAAAAGTGCCGGCAGAGAGTACAGGAAAATATAAGAAGGCGTTGAAAGGAAAAATGGAGTATCGGGAACTGGAATACTAAAAGACAACGGGTGCTTTAGAAATGAAGTGAAACAAAAGAAATTATTTTACTTTACACATGGTTGAAAAATATCAAATGGTTAGATGAAAATTGGCAATGGTATGTGTTTGTAGCATACCAGCGCCATTAAAAAAATTCATTGTGAACCTTTTTCCCTTCTAAAGTATCTAATATATAGAAGGTGATTAATCACTTTTTTTGTCGTTCATCCTTAAATTGTGGTTGCCTGTCAAAAAATGGTGATTTTATAGAAAAGGTATGTTATACTAAAAAACGAAAGCGAGGAAAAATTTATGAAGAAAAGCATTATGATGTTATTGGGTGGTTTG
>OHBP01001350.1_pt1 | contig 9723 bp, 6 predicted proteins | sample 1577471 | NCBI WGS metagenome assembly OHBP01 (sample SAMEA3879503, study PRJEB24766) | human gut metagenome | biome: human-associated habitat; feature: feces | place: USA | collected 1985/1987
GATACGAAGTTTCTGATTGCGGATGAACCTGTATCTGCATTGGATGTAACCATTCAGGCACAGATCATCAGATTATTGCTTAAACTGCATCAGGAGATGGGAATATCCATTCTGTTTATATCTCACGATCTGCGGGTTGTTTATCAGATGTGCGACAGAGTGATGATCATGCGTAGTGGTGTGATTCTGGAGCAGGGGGATATTGATGAGATCTATAACCATCCAAAGACTGATTACACCAAACTGTTATTAGAGGCTGCAAATATTATATAATAAAGGATAAATATTATGCTGGAATGTTTATACCCCAAGGTATACTTGGATTCTACTTATGAGATAGATTTTGAACAATATTATCAGGATGGTTACAGAGCAATTATCTTCGATATTGATAATACGCTGGTTCCACATGGAGCGCCCGCCGACCAGCGGGCTATTGCCTTATTTAAGAGACTGCACGCGCTTGGATATCAGACCATGATGCTTTCCAACAACAAGGAGCCACGCGTGAAGATGTTCTGTGATGCGGTAGATGCAGAGTATATCTACAAAGCAGGCAAGCCCAATCCTGCTAATTACAGAGAAGCTATGAAGCGCATGCATACAGATGAGAAGAATACGTTGTTCGTAGGAGATCAGATCTTCACAGATGTGTGGGGAGCGAATAAAGCAGGAATTTATTCTATTCTGGTAAAACCCATTCATCCTAAGGAAGAGATTCAGATCGTTTTAAAACGTTACCTTGAAAAAGTCGTTTTATTCTGTTATAAAAGACATATACACAAATAATGGTAACTATTCAGAACCCCATTCGCAAAATCGCTGTTTCACAGCTTTTCTTTTGCTCATGTGGTTACTTCGCCATATAAATTGAGTCAAATATGCTTGTAAACAAGCATATTCTGCCTTAATTTGCATGGCTCTGAATAGTTACCTTATTCTTATTTTTTCCTGATTCGCCTAATTCCACTTATTAATTTGTCAAACAAAACACCGCATACTATTACTACGGTATTGTCATATATAATTCCAAGTACAAGGCTGACCGCAAAAGCAAGCACCACCGTTACGGCAATACCACCTGCACAGCCAAATCGTAGTGCAGTTATGTGGAATCTGCCCTGCACGATGACAAATAATGCATACCAGTGGATCAGGATAATTGCATAGCTGTATCTAGAACATAAACGGATAACTGCATTGTCTTTGCCATCGAACCAGCTCTTATGGCGAAGCATCAGTGCAAAGATACCACAGGAGAGCAACTGCAACGTAATGGCATTATGATAGACATAATTCATATTGGCAGAATTGATAAATACAACAATAACCGACACAATAAATGCAACAACAGCTGCTGCCATGATTTTCTTATCATAGCTTCTGGTCTGGTCTTTTGTCATAATATATCCCATAAGGAATACGCCTTCCCATCCGGCAAGGAAAGTAGATATACCAAAACCAATTCCTGCCAGCGGCAGATACAGCGTTAATGCGTTGCATACCAGAATAACAACCGCCATTGCAAACAGCATTTTATCAGTAAGATGCTGCATCATAACACGGAAAAATGGTGTAATCAGATATAAAGCAACTATTGTATAAATCAGCCACAGATGCGGTCCTACATCCGGTGCGCCCGTCAGGATTCTCTTAAATGCCGCACCCAGATTCTTCGGTGGCAGGAAGCCTACCTCATGATTCAGAGACAATAACAGTAAATAATATGCAATTAAAGGAATGATGACTTTGGATGCCCTTCTTATATAGAAAGAACCCACTGATTCTTCTTTATGGGAGTTTAGCAAAAGTGCGCCGGATAACATGACATATATCACATTACAGCTCAGTCCAAGTGTCAGACCACCTACCAGCAACAGCCGCTTCCAGCCAGCATCAGCCAGATCCACCATCGGGGAACAGGCATGAGCCAGTATAACCAATACCGCTGCCAGTACACGCATATAATCCCAGCACACCTCTCTGGATGTCTGATTCTGATTCTTCCCTGATAATTGCAGCATATAATTGTGTAATCCCATTTCCCCGGCTCTTACCTTATGCGCCCAGAAGACAAGCAATATGGCAAGCAATGCCACAGGACAATATATAAGACATTGATGTAAAGTACCTGCTGATATTACCGGACTAACCTTAGTCTCACCTGCATATACTGTTATTTCATTTAATGTAAAATCACCATCTATATCCAGTCTGAAAGAATCATACTCACCTAACGGTATTGGAATACAACAAAACGTCCTGCCGGACTCTATAACAGTCTGAAAAGAATGTTTCTCTGTGTAATTCTCTCCGGCTTTTGCATAAAAGACCTGTACCGGCAGATCCTCACCGCTATTGGCACGGCAAAGGATGCGCATTCCTCCCACTGTTCCTTCTGATTTCAAATATAACTGCGGATCTTCACCGGTTACCCGGTAAGCATTATCTTCTACCTCATAATTTGATACGCCCACATAGGAATCCTCTCCTATCGTAGTCTCCAATCCCTGAAAGGTATATTGATAATCAAGATTCTTCCAGAAGATGACCGCCCAGCTTATCAGTACGATAACAGTCAGTATTTCCCATTGCCTGCGTTTTTTCATATTTATTGACCATGCCTTTCCTTCCTTTGTAAGCCCATACAGTTTCAGTGTATCAAAAAAGGCAAAAGCAGTCCATTACTTTCACCTTTTTTTAATACACTTATTATAGCTATTCTGAATACACTTTAATAATTCTGTAAATCCTTGGCAAGCTCGTAGATTGATTCAAATATCTGCTTGCACTTGGCAACCTCTCCCACTGTAATATTGGAATTATCAAGACCTTCTCCTGATGCCGCAGCTACTTCCTGACTGGATGCCGACAACTGTGTAATGTGGTCATAAATCGTATTAGAGGATTCCAATGTCTGTTCCATACTGTTCTTGACATCATTAATATATTCTGCAAGAATCTTTACTTCGCTTTCTACCTGTGCAAATCTCTCCTTACTCTCTGTTATCAGCTCATTCTGTCTTGCCACACTATCAACAGAATTGCTGATACTTTCATTGGCACGCTTCGTATCTTCATTTAATTCCTTGATGATATTGGTAATATTATTGGATGCTTCCTTGGTATTCTCCGACAAAGTCCTTATCTCTTCTGCGACAACAGAAAATCCACGTCCTGCCTCTCCTGCCCTTGCAGCTTCAATGGATGCATTCAGTGCAAGAAGATTGGTCTGCTCTGCGATACCGCCGATCACTTCGATAATATTTGCAATTTCGTTGGACTCTTCGCGAATCAGATCCATCGCTTTGACAAGATTATCCATCTTGTCTTCGCCTTCCTGTATCTGCTGCACCGCATCTCTGGAAAGTTTTTCCACTTCATCCGTTTTACTTGTGCTATCGTGTACCGAGTTAGAAACATTTCCAATATTATCCACAAGGCTGCGAATATGATCGGACTGCTGCTGTGCACCATCTGCCATTGACTGCGCGGACTGTGCCAACGTATCCGCTCCGTCACACACTTCTCCAAATGACTCCTTCATTTCTTTCAATGTCGTATTCAAACTACTTATAATCTCTATCATGGAATCTTTAATCTCAACAAAATCACCGATATAGTTCTGAACTTCTTTCAAGTCAATATCTTTCTCGCTGATCTGCTTCAAGTTCATCGAAATATCATCCACATAACGTTTCAATTCCTGCATGGCAAAATTTGTATTTTCCATCATATTGACAAATTCATCCTGCATCTGATATTCAATCTTGGTATCCAGATTCCCCTTCGCCAGTTCGTCCATCGCATGATCCATAATATCAATCGGTTCTTTCACTCTGCGAATCACCTGTTTTGCGATCTTATTTAAAAACAGATCAACTCCAACAATACTGATCACTACAATTGCCAGAATCACACCTACGATAATAGCAATTTTGTTTTCCGTTGCCAAATCAAACCTTGTATCTTCTTTTGCCAGCAAAATTCCTTCATAAATACCGATCAATGCCAGCACACCCACGACGCCACTAACCGCAAACCCGATACGTAAAAACTGCATATGCATATACTTGCGTATCGTAAGCCGCTTTTTCACTTGCTGCACTTGTTTTCCTGCCTTCATAAGTGACCTCCTTGCTCTCCTGTTTTCCTTAAAAAAACGAAGAATAAATTTGTCCTTAAATTATAGCACAAAACAAGGCAAAATACAATGATTTATATTACTTGAGTTTCCGCATTTCTTCCTGCAAACTCACTTAACTTATCCACAGATTTAAAAACTTTGCAAAAAAGATGTCCATCTTGTTCTGGTTTACGGCATCACAGAACATCCGATGATGCTTGTTACCAATACTATCACACTTCTACTATTTACACACTTGTTATATAGTAGGTTGAAAATGCCCTGCCACCTATGATACAATGAATCTAACACTACCATAACAAAGGGGGATTTTTATGAAAAAATCATTTTTTGCAACTATTTTCTTATGGGGACTGCTTTTGCTCTCCTGCTTCTTTTTGCCGGAGGTGGCTTATGCGGAGGACAGCAACTCCATTGAGCGAATCGATATGAATGTTTCGATCGATGCAAACGGAACCGCTCATATCAAAGAAGTCTGGCGGGCTTCTGTCTACCAGGGAACGGAAGGCTACCGGCCATATGGAAATCTGGGTGCCTGCGAGATCACCGATTTTTCTGTCAGTGATGACTTGGGAAACCATTATGAACTGCAGGATCACTGGGATACGAATGGCTTTTTTGTAGACAAACGGGAAAAATGTGGCATCGTTAACAACGGCGATACACTTGAGCTTTGCTGGGGAATCACCAAATACGGAAACCGGACTTACACGCTTACATACAATATTACCAACATTATCAATCAATACGAAGATGCGCAGGGACTTTATTTTAGTTTTATCCCGGAACAGATGAAGCAAAATCCGGACAACGTTTCCGTGTATATTCACTCAAATATGCTGAAACTAAATGAAAATAACGCAAAAATCTGGGCATTTGGTTATCCGAACGGCACGATTACTTTTGAAAACGGCGGTGTGCGCATGGATTCACAAGGCACTCTCCCTTCGTCACATTATATGACAGCTTTAATCCAATTTCCGGACCGCACTTTTTCTACAGCAGTAGAGCAAGGTGAGTCTTTTGATGCTATCTGCGAACAGGCGAAAAAAGATGCCATAACTCCTGCCACGATCCGGTTTTATGATTATCTGATCTTCGCCATCCCTTTCGTACTTTTGATTGGAGCTTTTCTGATCTGGTTTATCTGGGGACACGATGACAAGCCGGTCGATGTCACAGAATTTTATCCTCCGGATGACCACAACAGTGCCGAAATTGCTCTTCTCTATAAAGGCAAGGTCACAAACGAGGACCTTACTTCCATGATTGTGTATCTTGCTTCCAAAGGATATCTTTCCATCGAAGCCAAAACGGAAGAAACACTTGGAGGATTGATAAAATCGAGCGATTTTATCTTGAAAAAGGAAAAAGATTATGATGGTGTCAACTCCATTGAACAACGTTTTTTTGATGGTTTATTTGCCGGACGAACGATTGTGTCAAAAAGTATGCTGACCAATAAATTTTACCGCGTTTTAGGAGACATCGCAGATGATATGAACAGTAAAGATAACCAGAAGATTATTTTTGAATCTTCTTCTTTGTCAAAAAGACTTCCTATCACTTTGATGATCGTTCTGTCTCTGCTTTGCGGTCTGGTGCGTTCCCTTTATGCCGCAGAAGGCGATCTGTCAATTGCCTTCTTTTTAAGTTTGTTTCCTCTGACAGCCCTTCTTGTGTTGACACAACTTCCTTCGAAACCGGGCATCAGCAACAAAATATTTTTAATCGTATGGAGTATCCTTTTCGGGCTCAGCTCCGTCATCACATCGTTAGTAAAATTAGCTTACACCGCACCGTTTTTTCTGCAGATGCTTATCTTTTCCATTATCTGCTCCTTTGGCATGGCAATTTTCCGCTATCTTGTGCCAAAGCGTACCCCATATGGGACGGAAATGTTAGGCCGCATTCGTGGCTTTAAACATTTTTTGGAAGTTGCTGATAAAGACCGGCTTGAAATGCTGGTAACCGAAAATCCATCCTATTTTTATGATATTCTTCCTTACACTTATATATTGGGAGTTTCAGACAAATGGATTGATAAATTTGAAGATATCGCTATCGAACCGGCTCACTGGTATCATGGAAGCAACCTTTACACCACACGTGCCTTTGCTTCTTCACTTACTACAACGATGTCCTCTGCCCGCATGGTCATGACGTCGTCTCCTTCCAAAGGGCGCGGTGGACGAAGTTTTTCCGGCGGTGGCGGGGGTGCCGGAGGACATTCTTCCGGTGGTGGCTTCCGATAAAAATTGTATAAACGAACTAAGAAAATCGTTTTTACAAAACGTTCACAAATTTTCGAAAATTTGAACATCATTTATTCACATTTTAAGTATATACTAAGACCATAAGTTAAAGATAAACAACTTCAACTTATAAAACTTAATTTTGGTAGTTATCTTATTTTTGATATTTTTTCATAAAACTCCTCTTTCAGAAAAAGAACCGTGACGGCGGTTCTTTTTCACGTTTAAGAAACTTAAAAAATGCTCCGAGATCACGCGGAGCATTTTTAGCCTTGTCAAAGGCGAGAAAAGAACACGAAGTGTTCGAAATGCGAATGTGGAGGAGGGGCATCCTGAATAGTTACCTCAATCTTTCAAATTATTCTACCGGATGCAGATTTTTCAATGAAATATCCAAAATTGGAGCAGAATGTGTCAATGCTCCGCTGGAGATATAATCGACACCAATCTTCGTAAGGCGGTCAACATTTTCTCTCGTAACATTTCCCGAGCATTCGGTCTCTGCACGTCCATCAATGATCTCGATGGCTTTTGTCATATCTTCCGGCGTCATATTGTCGAGCATAATGATATCGGCACCGGCCTCTACAGCCTCTTTTACCATATCAAGATTCTCAACTTCGATCTCAATCTTTCTTACAAATGGCGCGTACTCCTTTGCCATCTGAACCGCTTTCGTCACACTTCCGGCAGCTCCGATGTGATTGTCTTTCAAAAGCACACCGTCGGAAAGGTTATAACGGTGATTGTATCCACCTCCGACCTTTACGGCATATTTTTCAAATACTCGCATATTCGGTGTCGTCTTTCTCGTATCCAGAAGCTTTGTCTTGGTACCTTCCAACAGTTTTGCGATTGATTTGGTGTAAGTCGCGATTCCGCTCATGCGCTGCAGATAATTCAGCGCTACACGCTCTCCGGAAAGCAAAATACGAATATCGCCTGTCAGCACAGCCATCTTCTGACCATTTTTCACTTCATCGCCGTCTTTACAGAAAAAGGTAATTTCTGTCGCCGGATCCAGCAGGGAAAATACGCGGGCAAATACATCCAGGCCGGCGATCACGCCATCCTGCTTACAGATCAGTTCTACCCTTCCCAGCTTTTTCTCCGGCATTACGGCATTGGTCGTAATATCCTCACTCGTAATATCTTCGCGCAGCGCCTGTAAGATCAGTTCATCTGCATTTAACTGCATCGTTATTGTATTCATTGTTCTTCTCCTTTTCTCGCTTCTTTTACTCGTTCAATCTCATCCAATACGAGTTTTTTATATTCTTCACGAAGTTTATCAAGATCTTCATATTTATTTAAATCTAACTTCTCTACCATCGTTTCATCGACTTTGCCCGGATTTTCCGTAATGCTCTTTGCCGCACGTCCTGCGAACACAAGACTTTCCAGGAGAGAATTGCTTGCCAGACGATTGGCGCCGTGAACACCATTGCAGCTTGTCTCACCAATCGCATATAAATGTTCTGCCGATGTCCTGCTTTTTTCCGAATCAACCCAGATGCCGCCCATAAAATAATGCTGTGCCGGTACAACCGGAATCGGATCTTTGGTCACATCGTAACCTTCCTCCAGACATCTCCGGTATATATTCGGAAAATGTCCCTTGATCTCCTCTTCCTTGATCGGTGCCAGACTCAGACGAACATACGGCATATCATCTTTCTTCATCTGCTCATATTCTTTCTTCGTCAAAAGATCTCTCGGCAGAAGTTCATTGACAAAGCGATTTCCATTTTTATCCAGAAGAATCGCCCCCTCTCCGCGGACCGATTCTGAAATCAAAAACCGTCGTCCCGGCTTTTTCGAATACAATGTCGTCGGATGGATCTGTATGTAGTCAATATTTTCCAATTGAATATCATGTGACAGAGCAATTGCCAGGGCATCCCCCGTCAAATGGCGGAAATTGGTCGAATGTTCATAAAGACCGCCCAGACCACCGCAGGCAAGCACCGTATCTTCCGCCTCGATCACCTGCTTTGTGCCCGCTTTATCGACGGTAACTGCCCCCGCACAAGTCTTTCCATCCGTGAGCAGATCGATCATCGTCGTATACTCCAGCAGCTTCACATTTTCGCACTTTTTCACCGCCGCCAGCAATTTACTTGTGATTTCTTTTCCTGTGATGTCTTCATGAAAGACAATGCGGTGCGTCGAATGTCCCCCCTCTCTTGTATATAGAAGTTTTCCATTCTCCTGCTCAAATTCCACCCCATATCCAATCAGTTCTTTCACAATATTCTGCGAAGACCGGATCATAATATCCACCGATTCTTTTCGGTTTTTATAATGGCCGACCCGCATCGTATCCTCAAAATAACTATCATAGTCATCCTCAGATTTCAACACGCACATCCCGCCTTGTGCCAAAAAAGAATCGCTGCTTTCGGCATCCTCTTTCGTAATGATGACAATCTGTTTTTCTTTCGGAAGTTTCAGCGCACAATATAAGCCTGCTGCCCCACTTCCCACGATCAAAATATCTGTTCTTATTTTCTTTACATTCTTGAGTTCAGTCATCTGAAAACCTCACTTCTGATACCTATATAGTAATAAATAGCGTCAGATGAAATAGGTTCAAATGACGCTATCATTTTCTAATATTATCACATATTATGGTGTATGACAAGCCGAAATTTATTTTCCGCCGGTCTTTCCTGCTTCCAAAATGCTGTCATAACATGGCTTCTTTTCCATATCGTCCGTAAACAAAAGCGGATAACTAGTCTCCCCTTTCATTCCGCTAAGCCAGGACTCACCATCTTTCAATCCCCAAAATGTCACAGAAGTAATATTTGCTGTTCCTTCCCGCTTCATTTTTGTAATCACATCGAAAAATTCTTTGTAACGCTCTGCCTGTTTTTTCAATCCCTCTTCGGAATCGTCATTGTTGTGCATGTCAATTTCTGTCAATTGAATCTCAATGCCATCGATCGAAGCATATTTTTCGAGCGCCGTCTCAAACAGATCTACCGATGGGAAATCCATATCCCAGTGGCTCTGCATTCCCACACCATCGAGTATGCCGGCATCGTGAAGTTCTACTACTTTTGCGTACAAAAGATCCCGTTTCTGTGCCATGTACTCGTTATAGTCATTGAGGAAAAGTTTGGTTCCCTCTTCGGCATATTTTCTTGCAAATGTAAACGCATCCGTAATATAGGAAAAATCACCATAGGTCTCGTACCACATGCTCTCTGTGCGGTAATTTCCATCGTCGCCGACTGCTTCATTAACGACATCCCAGGCATATACCACCCCCGGATAATTTTCCTTACAATAGCTAAGAACCTGCTTTATATAACT